>Ga0302180_10000005_pt1:0-25000 | contig 281214 bp, 223 predicted proteins | sample I_Palsa_E3_2_FD_200575 | JGI IMG/M metagenome (GOLD analysis project Ga0302180, IMG submission 200575) | Peat permafrost microbial communities from Stordalen Mire near Abisko, Sweden - I_Palsa_E3_2 | ecosystem: Environmental > Terrestrial > Soil > Palsa > Peat permafrost | place...
ATGATCAGCAGGCCTCCGACGATCAGAATCCAACAGAGCATGGGCAGGATCACTTTCTTCTACCATGCTTCTGTCGATTCTCTGCCTGCTAATCGACGTGACTTTTTCAACACCCACGCCTGTTTACATCACCTAGGCCAAAATCAACCGCGGCTCGGTGCTTGACTCATGTGAGCCTTATAGCTCAGAAGTTCATTTCCCAGCCGATTACCTTAGAATCGGAGATATGCGTAAACGTCAAACAGGGTCGTAGGCTCCGCTGCCTGGCACCTAACTAAAGTCGAGTTCTGGAAGGACTGTTCACCGATGGCAACGCGGGAAAAGACTCCACTTTTAAGTGTGCTTCTTGCTGTCTGCTGCCTTCCTGTAGCGGTGGTCTCACAAACGATGCCCAACGGCGCCGCCATCGACGGTGAAGTGAGCAAGATCATGGCCCAGACTGGCGCCAAGGGCATAGCGGTTGCGGTCATCGATCACGGCAAGGTCGGGTATGTCCACGCCTACGGTATCCGCAACGCCACTGGAGATCCGCTGACCGCGGACACCGTCATGTACGGTGCGTCACTCACCAAGACGGTGTTTGCATATACGGTGATGCAACTAGTCGATCAGGGCAAACTCAATCTAGACACGCCGCTCAAGGACGATCTCGGCAAGCCGCTGCCGAGCTATGGCCCCGATCCGGTTTTTCCGGACAAGTACGGGCCCTATAAGGATCTAGCCGACGATCCACGCTGGGAAAAGATCACGCCGCGCATGTGCCTGACCCATTCGACCGGCTTCAGCAACTTCTGGTTCATCGAACCCGACCATAAGCTGCACATCCATTTCGAACCCGGCACGCGCTTCAGCTATTCGGGCGAAGGTTTCATCCTGCTGCAATTCGTCATCGAACACGGTCGCGAGGCTCAGGGGTTGGGGCTCGATGTCGGCGATCTGACCAAGGTCAATTTTGATCGGCTGGGCATGACCCGCACCAGCATGGTATGGCATGACGGTCTCAACGCCAATGTCGCCGATGGCTGGAACGATCAGGGCCAGCCGCAGGCACATGAGAAGCGCAGCAAGGTGCGTGTGGCGGGCTCAATGAATACCACGATCTCCGACCTGTCGAAGTTTGCCAACGCTCTGGTGCGGGGCGATGGCCTGAGTGCGGCCTCACGCGCCGAGATGACGAAGCCCGGCCTGCGCATCACCGTGGCTCATCAGTTCCCCCTTTTCCTCCCCGACCTGCCGGTGAGTGAGCAGCGCAAGGATTTGTACGCGGGTCTCGGGGTCGTCGTTTTCGATGGCCCGCAGGGGCATGGCTTCTACAAAGGTGGCCATGACGGCCAGACCGCCAACACTGTGGTCTGCATCGAGGCCGGTCAGCGTTGTGTTGTCGTCCTGTCGAACGATGTTCGCTCCGAGGCGGGTTTCGCCGATCTGGTCAGGTTCATTCTTGGCGACACCGGCGTGCCCTACGACTGGGAATATGGCGATCACGGCGGTAAGTCCTGAGTTCACGGTGAGTGGCAAAAGCTAGAAGCCAATAACTATCCAGTAAGCCATTCGTGCTTTCGCCCTCAAGTGGTGAGAAATCCCCATAACACTCAAACCCCTGGAACCGGCATCGACTACCTGCGCCAGCAATTACCCGGCCTCGCGCTCGCGGCAACGGCTACCGCGGCATCGGCGCAGGATTGCGTGCGCTCCGGAAGCGAGCTGCCCGGCAAGTCCTGAGCCTCACACCTTACCGTAAACTATCGCAAGAACCCGAGGGACCACCCCCATGCGATTCATCGACCGCGAAGAAGTAGCCCGGCGGCTGACCTACGAAGTGTGCATTCCCATCGTGAGGCAGGCCATGATTGCATTTTCGCGAGGCGAGACAAAACAACTTCTGCGCTCGATCATTCCTCTCTCCGAAGGCCGCCTATTCGGCATCATGCCCGGAGCCATGGGCGCGAACGCTGCCTTCGGCGCCAAGCTCATCAGCGTCTTTCACGGCAACTTCGCCCGCGGCATCCAGTCTCATCAAGGCCTCGTCATCCTGTTCGAGCCTGAAAGCGGCGCGCCCGTTTGCGTCCTCGATGCCGGCGAGATAACGGCCATCCGCACCGCCGCCGCCAGTGCCGTCGCCACCGACGCACTCGCTCGCCCGGATTCCCGCCGCCTGGCTCTTCTCGGCTACGGCGAACAGGCCGCCACCCACGCCCGCGCCATCGCCAAAGTCCGCGATCTTGAATCGATCGTGGTCTGGGGACGTTCGCCCGCTCGCGCCCAAAATTTTGCTGAGCGCATGCAGTCCGAGCTCGCCATCCCTGTCGCGGCCGCCGCAGACGTTCGCGCCGCAGTCGCCAACGCCGATATTATTTGCACTCTCACTTCGGCCACCACGCCCATTCTGCAAGGCGACTGGGTCCCACCCGGAACTCACCTCAACCTTGTCGGCTCCAGCTACGCCGGAGCTACCGAGGTCGACAATGCCCTAGTCGTCCGCGCGCGCTTCATTGCCGATAGCCGCGAAGGCGTTTTAAACCAGGGCGCGGAGTTTCTCCGCGCCAAAGCGGCCGGCCTGATCTCCGATGAACACATCGTCGCTGAGATTGGCCAGGTTTTGGCCGGCGATGTCCAGGGCCGCCAATCGCCCGAGGAGATCACGGTCTACAAGTCCCTGGGACATATCGTCCAGGATTTGGCGAGCGCTTGGGCGCTCTATTCACAACCCGAACCGGCATCGTGAAGCAACAATGCGGGAAGAAGCATGGCCGCAGAAAGATGAAAATCAAGCTCCCGTGACACCCGGCCGTTCGTGACGAATCCGATAAAGAAGATATCCCACCACCGCAATATTGATAACAAGTACCAAAATCTTAATCACACTCGGATGGCGGTAGATTTCGTAAATCTCCACCGGAACCAGCGAAGTGGTGATGATGACGCTAAACCACTCCGCCCAACGTTTGACCATCCAAAGCCCGATCCCCTCGGTTAGAAATAGCCCCGCATAAACAAAACTCACAATTCCCAAACTTCTTATCTTCCGCGGCGTCAGCGTTCCCGATTTTTGCAGTGCTCTATCGATAAGCCGGTTGCCAGGATCCAGTCCGAGCCTCGCCACCAAATGTTCCATCACGCTGGTTACATCCCTGTGGAGCAGATGCAGCGCCCCCAGCCCGACAGCGATTAACAGAGCCGCCTTGAGCAGCTTGAACACTGCAATCAACCGCACCAGCCTGTTATCGGCGGATTTCATGGAGGGATCAATATACAGTGAGGTTGCATCTACAGACGAGCGTTATTGTCGTCCTGAGCGGAGCCGCTTTTCAGGCGCAGCGAAGGATCTCAATCTCAACCGGCCCCATGCGTTAGCCAACCAACCCACGACACGTCGTAGTCGTCCCTTATGCCGGAACATCGGCCTTCATCAAACTCCGCACCCGCCGCACCTTCCCCACCACCAGCTTGATCTCGTCATAACTGATCTCCGGCGGCAAAATATCTTTCAAGGCCTTCAACCGATCCATCCCCACCTTCGCGCACGCCGCCTCGATCACCGACTGCTTCTCCTTGCTCACCCAGGCGGACTGAAACTCCACCTGCCCCGTCTCCACCAGATTAGCGACCGCACTGACAATAGTGGAAACCTGCCGCCCGCGAGTTTGCGCGATTTCATCCAGCGTGCGGCCCTCGCTCAATAGACGAAGCGTCTCATCGGCTGGCTTGGCCGCCCTTTCCGCCTCAGCGGCCCGCCTGCCCTGCCGGAATTTTCCCAGCGCATCCAGAATTTCCTGCCCGTAAAGTTCCGCCTTGCGCTCGCCAATCCCCGGAATCTCCAGCAGCTCCGCAAAATATTTCGGTTGCCGCCGGCAAATTTCTTCGAGAGATGAGTCATGCAGCACAATGTATGCGGGGACATTTTTCTCTTTCGCCATCACGCGCCGCCACTCGCGCAGATACTCCCGCAACTCCGCCGCCTCGGAACCGGCGGCCGGCGCGGCGAGCGGCTGCAACGGCAGGCGCTTTCTTCCAACCGCTCGAGCCGGCAGCGCTTCCGGTCTCAGCAGCCACTCCGCCGCGCTGCCGCACACATCGCAAGCGTCGCAGGTCTCCCACTTCGGAGTCTCTCCAAAATGTGTGCAAATCTGCCGGTGACGGCACTTCTTCGACTCCACAAACTCGCGAATAATCCGGTAGCGTTCCCACGCCCGATTCCGCTCCTCCGCGTCGATAATCTGATTGGCAAAAAATCCCAGCAGCCCCGCATCTTTTTTCTGCCACAGCAAAACGCAATCCGCGCTCAGGCCGTCGCGTCCCGCGCGCCCCGCCTCCTGGTAATACTGCTCAATCGATTTCGGCAGCGAAAGATGAATCACCGCCCGCACCGCCGCCTTGTTGATGCCCAATCCAAAAGCAATCGTTCCCACCAGCACGCGTACTTCGTCCGACATCCACCGCTCTTGATTTCGCCGCCGCTCTTCGGCACCCATCTTGCCGTGATATCCCACCGCCGCAATATCGCGATCTTGCAAAAAATCCACGGTCTCTTCCACGCGATTAATCGTGGGTGAATAAACAATCACGTTGCTGCCCGCGTAGCTCTGCAGCGCCTTCACCAGCATTTCCATCTGCTCCAGCCCGTCGCACTCGCGCACCAGATAACGCAGGTTGGACCGGTAAAAGCTGGCGATATATTTATCGGGATTGCGCAACTGCAACTGCGCCAGAATGTCGTGCCGCACATGCCGCGTGGCGCTCGCCGTAAATGCCGCAATCGGACGATCCGGAAATTTCCCGCGCAGCTTGTTCAACTGCCGGTACTCCGGACGAAACTCATGCCCCCACTCGGAGATACAATGCGCCTCATCGATCGCAAAAAAAGTCACCGGAACCTGCTGCATCCAGCCCATCGTATCGCCGCGCGCCACTCGCTCCGGAGACACATACAGCAGCCGGTAAGCCCCTTCCCGCGCCTTCGCCATCACCTTATTCTGCTCGGCTTCGTTCATGGTGCTGTTAAGCACCGCCGCCGGAATCCCCATCTGCGCCAGTTGCGTGGCCTGATCCTGCATCAGCGCGATCAGCGGAGAAATCACCACCGCCGTCCCTCCCGACACCACCGCCGGCAACTGATAGCACAGCGACTTGCCGCCCCCAGTCGGCATCACCACGCAAGTGTCGCGCCCGGCCAGCAGGCTGCGCACAATCCGCTCCTGTAGCGGACGAAACGTGCTGTACCCCCAGTACCGCTTCAGCGGCGTCAGCAAGTCGGTTTCTGCGCTCATAGAAAAACTATAGGCTTGGGCGAACATTAGGAGAAACTTAATCTCAGCTGCTTATTTGGAAGTCCTAAAAGAGGAACTACCCTGTGATCCCCGGTGTCCTCTGTGTTAAAGATTTTTCCACACCATACCTCACCTCCGGATACCTCCTAGCAAACGCCGCCCCAATCATCCCAATCACCAGAAAGCACAGCACGCTCCCCTCGGGACCCACCATCCCTCCCGTAAGCCATTTCGCCCCATGAAACGACGAACTCAGCAGATGCCCCGGAAACATCGTCCCGCTGTCCGGCACCGAATAAAAAAAAGTTTCTCCCCAATCCCACGCCGCATGGAATCCCACCGCAAACCACAAGCTGCCCGTGCGCCGCAGCGTCAGGCAAAAGAAGAAACCAATCACCACCACCGCCAGCAGCCCAGGCCACTGTTCGCCTTCATTCCTGATGTGGATCAAGCCAAACACGCAGGACAGTAACACCGCCGCCGGCCAGAACCCCATCGCCCGCGTCAAAGTAAATTGCGTGTACCCGCGCAACAAAAACTCTTCAAAGAATCCGACCAGCAAAAACATCGCCGCCCAGAACGCCGCAAATTTCACGATGCGCACTCCATGCATCGCCAGATGTCCCAGATCGAAAACCCGCAGCCCGTACATCAAAGCCATCAGCAACGTAATGCTGGCGAACCCCCACACCGCGCCAACCCAAAACAATTTTCCAAATGCCTGCGTTCCCGGAAGTCCGTACCCTCCCCAAACTCGCCGCTCCACTCTTGCCAACAATAAAGCCGGAATTACCGCCGCCAGAAATAACCCCAACTCCTCCAGTATCATCGACCACAATCCGCCGGCGCCCAACTCCAGCGCTCCCGCCCAGCGCAGCACAAAAAATTGCAGCGCGTAATACATGGCCACGTAAAATGCCACGCCCCATCCCGCCCTCAGCCCGTTCGGGTCAAAAAACACCGTCCGCACATACGAGCCCTGCACCGCAAACTCCGGCCCCGCATCCTCCCGCGAGACGACGCTCTCTTCCTGCTTCTCTTCGTGCACCTTAGTGTCCTTAGTGGTAAAAGCTCTTCGCTCATTTCCGCAAACAGCCCCGCTCATGGTAAAACACTCGGCTCACCCTTATGACGGGATTTTTCACGCGCCAACGCTTCGGCCGGCCTCAATTTCTCGCTGGAGCCTTGCTCCTTCTCTTTCTGGCGCAAGCCGTCTGGCTGGTCCATTCCGAGTTGATTCACTCCGAGTCACGCACCCCCGAATCGAGCGCTCTCAGCGCCTCCGAGGAAGTCCGCATCGCCGCCGGCTGGCGGCAAATTCATGGTGACGGAATCGCCGGAGCTCCTTTTCCCGACGCTCCCGGCTCGCTGCCCATGGAAGTCTCGCGCGATGACGCGGGCTTCGATACCGAGCACTCTCCACTCATCCCGCTCATAACCGCAGCCCCGTTGCTCGCCTGGCCGCAGCCCCTGCAAACCACCTCGCAGACCTGGCGCTGGCTTCCGCGCATTCCATTCCTTGCCTTCGGAGTATTCCTCGGCGCTTCGCTCTGGTACGTCGCTCGCCGTCTCTGCGGCAACACCGGAGGCTTCCTCGCCCTCACCCTCTACTGTTTTTCTCCCGCCATGCTGCAAGCCACTGCCGTATGGCACGCCGAGCCCGAAATCCTTGCCGCCTGGGGATCATTCGGCTCCATCTTCACCGCCATCGCCGTCGCGCATACACTCTACGCCCCGCGCGAAGTTGTTCTGTGGAATTGGCGTCGCATCGTTCTGCTCGGCATCTCCCTCGCCATCTCCGTTGGATCCCAGTTCTCCATGATCGTCGTCGTCCCCATCGCTCTCGGATTTCTGCTGTATCTCGCGCCCATCCGCCGCGGCGCAGCCCTCATCATCTGGATTGCCGCATGTCTCGTGGCTCTCGCCATACTATTCGCAGCATACTTCTTCCACGGCCACACCTTTGTCGAAGCCATGCGGCACGCCTCTTTCTGGGGAGCCACCTGGCGCAGCTTCACCGTTCTCGCTGTCTACCGCCAGGTCGCGTCCCTCATCCTGCGCGCCTGCCCCGCCTTCGCGCTCTTGCTTCCAGCCGCCATCGCAACTTACCTGGCCTGGCCACGCACCCGTTACTTCGGCAACACCGCCCCGCTGCTGGTCGGACTCCTCTTCATCGCTCTCGGCATGGCCCATCCCCGCGTCGCCGGCGCCGGATTTCTCCTCGCCTCCGTCCCCTTCCTCTTCCTCTTCGTTTCCGGAGTCCTCGCCGACCTCATGGAAACTCCCTACCGCTCCCTCGTCACCGCCTGTGTCTGGGGATTGGTAGGAGCCTATATCCTCTGGAGCCTTCTGGCCCTGTCGCACGTCCCCCGCGGGTGATGAGGATGCATGATGATGGTGCGGTTGGATGATTTCGGTGGCGCAGTGCTTCCAGTCTGAGACCGACCTTCAGATTCGCAGTGGGATTGACTCCCCAGGTTCAGCCGCGAAGCGGCGCAAGAATGCAGCCCACGGCGCAAGCCGTGGGTCGAAATTGGGGCAAGAATGAGCCCCGGAGGGGCGAAAGAGCAAGCTATGACACACTCCCCATGGACGGCACGAGTTCTCCCGCACACGCCTCTAGCGCTGCGGTTAAGCGCCATTCTGAATGAAGGCCTCTGAGGGGACCTCTGCACGGATTACCCGCCCGTAACAATTCTCTACAATTCCCGCGCATCTCATGCCAACCTCCACCGATCTAACTTTGTAGCAGTCCCTCTTTGGAGGTGCGCCATGACCCACCCGTTGGAGTATCATAATGTCGTGAATCGCAGCTCGATTCCAGCCTCGCTCGTAGCGCTCTTGCTTCCACTCCTCGTCTCCACCAGCCTTGCCCAAATCGGCGGCGCGTCTGCCGGCTCCGCTCACTCCGGCGGCGCAGCCGCTCCCACCGCCATGAATGTGGCGCCTCCAACCGCCATCGGCGTAGCGCCTCCAACCGGAGTATCGGTCGGGCACGGCGGCTTTACCGCTTCTGGATCGGGTTTCTCGCACACCACGAATTCTTCACATTTCCCGAACGGCACGCACGGCAACGGCAATGGACATCGCCCGCACCACACCGCCAACGGTACCGCCTATTACCCCTATGTTTACGCACTGCCCGTACCCTACGCCGTCGATGTAAGCGCCGCTGCCGATAACGACAACAATGATGAGGACGACGCCGATTACCAGGGCGGCCCAACCATCTTCGACCGCCGCGGCTCCGGCCCGGATTCCTATATTCCGCCCTCTTCCGACGGACCAGCCCACGATTCGACAGAAAGTGCCGCCACAGCCGACGCCGACGAACCCCCGCAGTCTCCCACCACCCTCGTCTTCAAAGACGGCCATCAAATCGAGGTGAACAACTACGCCATCGTCAGCCAGATTCTGTATGACCTAACACCCGGTCATCCCCGCAAAATAGCTCTCGCCGATCTCGATCTCCTGGCCACGCAAAAACAAAATGACGATCACGGCGTCGTCTTCCAACTCCCGCCAACTTCACAGGCCAACTGACCATGCCTCTTCCCGCGATCTTCGATGCTCGAATGTGGCGCGGGCGCCCCCGCACGCGAAATGCATACAGCAAAGCAGCCCTCGCAGGAAATTACAGTCGCCTCCTAGCCCTTGGCGCCGTGCTAATGATCGCCCCGTACGTTCCCGCCCAGAGATCCGCATCTGGAGCCCACGCCTCCGCAGCCCACGCCTCCGCTCCGCCCCACACCGCTCTGCACTCCACTTCACCCACAGCACGCTTTCCCCGCGCCCGCACTGGATATCCCTTCGCCTCGCGCCGGCCTTCGCCCCTTACGTCCCTGCCATTTCCGTTCTTCGCCGACTCCTTCAATCCCGATGACATCTATTCCTCGGGATATCCCGTCGCCTCCGACCCGCCCCCGTTTCTCATGCAGGCTATGCAGCAATTTGCCGGTTCGGGACTTGGTTCGATGGGACAAGGTTCTATCGGAAAGGCGCTCAACGGTTCAGCCAATCATCAGCCCTCGTCCTCCGACCCGCTGATGATCGAATTGCAGAATGGTCAATATGTGCGCGTGAACAACCCCGCAATTGATGGCGAAGCCCTGCCGCTCAAGTTGGCGCAGGACCATTCGCCAACGAACCCCGCCCGCCCGCCAATGATTGCCGTAACAAAGTCTCAACCGCTCCCGCCCGCCCTTCTGATTTTTCGTGATGGCCACACCGAAGAAGTCCGCGACTACACCATCGCCGACGGCATCCTCTACGCCCGCGGCGACTACTACACCGACGGCTACTGGAACAAGAAGATCACTCTAGCCACGCTCAACATCCCCGAAACGCTGCAAGCCAACGCCACCCGCAACGTAAACTTCGTTCTCCCCTCGTCGCCCAACGAAGTCATCACCCGCCCGTAGTGACACGATCCTTACGCTATTTCCTGTCATTCCGAGCCGTTCTTTGGCGAGGAATCTTGGTTTTTTCTTTTGGGTGGCGCAGCGCTTCAGCGCTGCGATTAAGCCTCAAAGTTTTTAACCCGGGCTTCAGCCCGAGCTATTCAACTCGCCGCTGCGGACATCCTCAAACCGCTGCACCGTGCCCCGCACAGACGCCAGCTATCGCGCACTATCCCCGTCAAAAAACTTCCTGATCCCCTTCCAATACCTCCGCACCACATCCTCCGTCCGCAAATGCCCGCCGTGCCTCACCGTCTTCAGCAACACTTCCGTCTCCTCCGCAAACCGCACGCTGCCTTCATAAGGCACATACGGATCGTCATCGCATGAAAAATCATCACCTTCCCCGCATCGATCTCCGCCCTGCGCGCCCACGGACTATAAAAATCCCCGCTCCGCAACTTATTCCAATTCGCATCCGACAGCCGATAAGCATTCCCAAACGCCTCACGAATATAAGCCGCATAACTCTCCTCGGAAGTTTCCAGCTTCTCCGAGCGATCCAGAATCGCCCAATCCGTCACCGGACAATTCGCCACCACTCTATTCACCCGCGAATCGAGAGAAGACAAAATCGCCGCCGCTCCGCCAAAACTTCCTCCAATCACAAAAATCCGATCCGGAGTCACTGCAAATCTCCGCCCAAACGCACTCTCCACCAACCCCTTCGGCAACTCATCGATGACATCCAGAATGTCCTCATGCGGCGACCGCCGCAAAAATTGGCCCCCACTCTCCCACGCTCCGCGATATCGCGGATACACCACCCAAAATCCCTGCCCCGCCAAAAATTCGCACAGCCCCTGCTTGCGCGGAATCGAGGGCATCCCATCGCACAAAATAATAGCGCGCGCCTTCTTGCGCGCCCGCACCGGCGGCAGAAACTCCGCCACGATTTCCTTCTTGAATCGAGCTCGAAACATGATCCTTCAGCTCCAACGCGTTCAGGTAGGCGCAGCGCTTCAGCGCCGTGATCAAAATCCTATCAAAGGGAACCCACACTTTAGCCTACGAAGCACAATAGATCCAATTGACACTGTAAACCATATAATTTACACTAGGGGAGTGATTGAGAGCTTCCGTCATAAGGGGCTTGAAGAACTCTACTCCACGGGGAAGTCCCGGCGGATTGGCAGCGAGTCTATCGGGAAATGCGCGCGCATCCTGCAATTGCTGGAACTGGCCGATAAGCCAGAAGATCTGAACATTGCGGGGTTTCGGTTCCACGGCCTGCACAGCGATCCGAAACGCTGGTCGGTACGCGTGAGCGGGAATTATCGAATCACATTCGGCTGGTCTGGCGGCAAAGCACAGGAGGTCGACTTTGAGGACTATCACTAAGAACGGTGCCACCAATAAACGCAACGGCTTACCCCCCATTCATCCGGGGGAGATCCTCAGGGAGGACGTGCTCCCGTCGGCTGGCCTGTCGGTCATAGCAGCGGCCAAGTCCCTGGGTGTGTCGCGGCAGATGCTGCACGGTATTCTCGCCGGGCGCAAGCCGCTCTCGGCGGTGATGTGCCTGAAGATCGCGCGCTTGTTCGGCGGCTCTCCAGAACTGTGGGTGCGCCTGCAGGCCACCTACGACCTAAAGAAGTCCGAGCAGAACAAGAAGATCATGGCTCGTGTGGCAAGGATTGTGCCGATCACATCGGTCGAGAGTAGGATTTAGAGAGTTCAGCGAGAAGTCGGCGGACCGAAGGGCTTCCCTCCTTTCCCTGAAAGCGCGAAAGGATGGGCACCGAGCGGTTTCGCCACATTCCCTTAGATTCCTAGGACGACCCGTCTGCGCCAGCGATGCGAAGAATAGAAAGCTCGATGCTGTTGGTTATCCAAGGATAAATTCTGCATCCGGGCCAAGGCTCTTTCTTATATCGAGAGATCTCCCAATCGTCGCAACGAATTCCTCATTAGTTGCGGGCCGCATATTCACTCCATGCTCGGCGGTTACCCTCGGACGAGCATGAAGCTTCATGGTTGTATAACCATATTCATAATCATTACCAAGTTTGTCTGTCCGACCTTGCCACCGAGTAAGAGGTACCTCGCCGAGCAGGTTGAGACCTTTCTTGCACTCAGAGTCGAAGATCTTTGTGTACCCCATCCGCGTGAGAAGTGCGAGCGTTGGCCTAAACGGCTCAAACGGAGGGTCGCTGTCCTTCCTGTAGGTAAAACCCTCTCGACGCCACTCTTGCATCGCGACGGTAGCATCTTGACCCACCTCGTACTGCGTGCCGGTTGAAACGGCCGTCTCGACACCATCCGCGAGTTGAACCAGTTTCATTGCGCTCGGGCTGTGTCCCACAATCAACAAATGGCGGACTTGTGCGCCCTTGTTCATAGTATGCAGAGTTGGATAGCTGCCCACCATAGCGAAAGTCTCCTCGTCAGTTATTCTGCGTAAAGAAAAAGCGAAAGTCAACCTCAACAGAGTTGCGAGCGTCGTTGATCTGCGGATTTGCCCACACCACACGAGAAGGGCCTTACCTGATATAATCAGCCCGTAACTAACCACCTGTAAATGCAACCGCTTAGCTCAATAATCGCAAATTGCGACCGCGAATCAACCACGGACTAAAAGCTAGCTGCTAGAAGCCAATTTCATGCCTGACGAACAAAACCCCGAACTCCCCCTGACCCCGCCCACGCCCCCCGGCGATGGCGGCAGCTCCGGCGCTCTGCACATTCAGCCCGTCAACATTGAAGACGAGATGAAGAAGTCGTATCTCGACTACTCCATGTCGGTCATCATCGGCCGCGCCCTGCCCGATGTCCGCGATGGACTCAAGCCCGTGCATCGCCGCATTCTCTACACCATGCAGCAGATGGGCCTCCAGCCCAATCGCGCCACCCGCAAGTGCGCCCGCATCGTGGGAGACGTCATGGGTAAATACCATCCCCACGGCAACCTCGCCGTGTATGACGCTCTCGTCCGCCTCGCGCAAACCTGGAGCCTGCGCTACCCGCTGATTTTCGGCCAGGGAAATTTCGGCTCCGTCGATGGCGACCCTCCCGCCGCCGATCGTTACACCGAAGCTAAACTCGCTCCCGTCTCCACCGCGCTTCTCGAAGATCTCGACAAAGAAACCGTCGACTTCCGTCCCAACTACGATGGCAGCGAAGTTGAGCCCGACGTTCTTCCCGCGCGCATTCCCAACCTGCTCATCAACGGCTCCGACGGAATCGCCGTCGGCATGGCCACAAAAATTCCGCCGCACAACTTAACCGAAATCATCGACGCCACTATTACCCTCGTCAACAATCCGAATGCCCAACTCGCCGAGATTCTGAAATTCGTCCAAGGACCAGACTTCCCCACCGCCGGCATCATCCACGGCCGCGCCGGAATTTTCGAAGCCTACCGCACCGGCCGCGGACGCTTCATGATGCGCGCCAAAGCCGCCATCGAAAACGTCACCAAAGATAAACAGGCCATCATCGTCACCGAAATTCCTTATCAGGTAAACAAGTCCGTCCTCGTCAAACGCATCGCCCAACTCGTCAACGACAAGGAAATCGAAGACATCTCCGACGTTCGCGACGAGAGCGATCGCGACGGTATGCGCATCGTCATCGAACTCAAGCGCGGCACCGAGCCGCAAATCGTCCTCAATCAGCTCTACAAACACACTTCCATGCAGGAAGGTTTTTCCATGATCCTGCTGGCCGTGGTCAACGGCGCCCCCCGTGAGTTGGGCCTCATCCCGGCCATCAAGCATTTCATCAATCACCGCGTCGAAGTCGTCCGCCGCCGCACCGCGTTCCTGTTGCAGAAAGCGAAAGACCGCGAGCACATCCTCGAAGGCTATCTCAACGCGCTCGATCACCTCGATAACGTGATCGCCATCATCCGCGCCAGCGCCAACCGTGCCGACGCCCGCGAAAATTTGGTCGCCTACTTCGGCGGCAAGAAAATCGATATCAACACCACCGGCCGCGCTCCCAAGCTCGATCCCGAAAAGCCTTTCACCGCGCGCCAAGCCGAAGCCATCCTCGAACTCCAACTGCACCGCCTCACCAAGCTTTCCATCGACGAAATTTCCAACGAGTTAAAAGAAGTCCGTGCGCGCATCGAAGACTACGAATCCATCCTCGCCTCCGAAACCAAACTCCGCAAAGTCATCGTCAAAGAACTCGAAGAAGTAAAAGATCTTTACGGAGACGAGCGCCGCACCCGCATCGAAGACGAAGCCGCCGAAATCGTCCTCGAAGATCTCATCGCCGACGAGCAGGTCGCCGTCACCTTCAGCCACTCCGGCTACATGAAGCGCACGCCGATCTCGACTTACCGCATGCAGCGCCGCGGCGGCACCGGCCGCACCGGCATGAAGACGCGCGAAGAAGATTTCGTCGAGCACCTTTTCATCGCCTCCACCCACGCCTACATTCTCATCTTCACCAACAAAGGCCGCGTCTACTGGCTCAAGGTCTATGAAATTCCCGATGTCAGCGCCGCCGGCCGCGGCAAGCACATCGGCAACTTAATCGGACTGCAACCCGGCGAAACCGTCCGCACCATGCTCGCCGTGCGCAACCTCGAAGAAGAAAACAAATACATTTTCTTCGCCACACGCAACGGCCTGGTTAAAAAATCCGAACTCCGCGAGTTCATGCACGTCCGCTCCAACGGCATCAACGCCATCAACATCGAAGAAGGAGACGAGCTCGTCGCGGCCCGCATCACCAACGGCACGCAAATCGTTTTCATCGCCTCGCACGAAGGCATGGCCGTCCGCTTCGACGAGAACCACGTCCGCCCCATGGGCCGCGCCGCCTACGGCGTCAACGGCATCAACCTGGAAGAAGGCGACTACGTCGTCGGAATGACCGTAACTCCCAAACAGGGCACAGACCGTGGAGCGGCGGGTGCCTCCGCCCGCCCAGCAAGCGAAGCGAGCGCAGTCGATCTCGAAGTCCCCGCCGGCGAAGTGGTCGACCTAACCCAAAAAGGCACCCTAATCCTCTCCGTCACCGAAAACGGATACGGCAAGCGCACCCCCGCCGACGAATACCGCCTCACCAACCGCGCCGGCAAAGGCGTCATCAACATCAAAACCACCGAACGCGTCGGCAAAGTAGTCGCCATCGCGCTCGTCGACGAAACCTCGCAAGTCATGCTCATCAGCCACTACGGCAAAATCATCCGCATGGATTCCAAAACCATCCGCGAATCCGGCCGCAACGCCCAAGGCGTCCGCCTCCTGCACATGGAACCCGGCGACCGCGTAGCCGCCGCGGTCGTGTTAGCCCCAGAAGAAGAACCCAACGGCAACGGAGGCGGGCTACTTCAGTAGTTGACGCGGAGGAACGGAAATCAGGTGTGGTTGTCCGCGACTCGCCCGGTGGGGAAATTTTTTTGTTTTGTCATCCCGAGCGTAGCGAGGGACCTTGGTTTCGCCGCCACCATAGCTGCGCCTCGCTCCTGCAATGATGCCCTACCGCACTCCCTGCTTCCGATTAATCTCTCTCGAAAACTCCGTGAAGAAATTCAACAGCGTCCCCCATCCCACCTGCCCCGCTACCGCCCGTCCGCCCTCGGCAAACGCGTTCCTCGGCTGCGGTTTCCACGCCGTCGACAACAATCCCCCGCCAAATGCTCCTCCATACAAAGCCAACTGCGGACGCCAGTGCTCCTCGCTGCGGTCGTAGGTCATCAGATTCCTGACAAAGGCATGCCGCGTCCTTGGCCACAGCCCATCGCACTTGCACTTGTCGTAACGGACTTCATATCCCAGCTTCGCATTGCCCAGAGCCGAGAGCGAGTTCGCCGCAATGAATTGTCCTTCCCGCGACGCGAACCGCTCTCCATACCCTCCAAGTCCACCCTGCCACTGCGGCGGCGTGCCCCGCGCCTGATCGATCAACGCCCCGAACATTCGCTTCATGTAAGCACCCGGAGTCGTCAGCGTCTGCCGCAGATAAACGTCTTCTCGTTGCTCTCCCGTCAGGGTAACCAGCTTCCGGTTCCGCCCCACATAAACTCCCGCGATCCACCCCGATTCCCAGTCCCGCGCCTTAATCAGCCCCGCCGTAGCCGCATCCTTCGTTTTGTCGGCCACCGCTTGCACCGGATTCGCATCCTCTTTTTTCTTGTTCTCCGGCGAATCCGGAAGCTCTTTCCCCGGCGCCTGTCCGGATGTCTGCGTAGGATTGCCCTGCTGCTCCTGACTTTGTCCAGTCGAACTAGCCTGTGCCCGCCCACGCTCCCCTGCCAGCAACGCGATTACGCACACCACCGCAACGCCGCAAGCCCGCCCCACGCCGCCAGCACTCTTGAGTCGCATTCCTCTAACATACTCTCCGCGAACCTGGCGGCCTTTCCCTTATAGACCTTCGTGCACCCTGCCTGCCCTGAGCGAAGTCGAACGGTGTTGAATGACTTTGACTTCCCCAAAACACCCGCTAAACTCCCTTGGATGCCATCCCTCTACAACCGTGTTGCAGGACAAAGCGTCGAACGCATGGCCGCCCTCAGCGACGGCATCTTCGCCGTCGCCATGACGCTGCTCGTCCTCGACCTCCACGTTCCCGCCGCCCAGGCCATCCACTCCGAGCACGACCTCCGCTATGCCCTTATCGTTCTCTCCCCGCGCCTCATCATCTTTCTCATGAGTATCATGACCAACGGCATCTTCTGGGTCGGCCAGCAAACTCAGCTCAACTACTTCGCCCGGTCCGACCGCAATCTCGCCTGGATCCACATCGCCTTCCTCGGCGCCATCTGCCTCACCCCGTTCTCCACATCGCTTCTAGCTGAATTCATCCACTACCGCACCGCTCTCCTGGTCTATTGGAGCAACATCCTCCTCCTCGGACTCCTGCTTTACTGGAGCTGGAGCTACGCCACCCGCGCGAAACTCCTCGCCGACGGTCTCCCACCCGAGATTCATCCAGCCATAGTCCGCCGGATCGTCATTGCGCAATCTCTCTACGCTATCGGCGCGGCGCTGTGTTTCATCAATACCTATTGGGCCATCGCCGCAATAGTCCTCATCCAAATTAACTACGCCATCGCCCCAAGATTCTGCTGGGGACTTTTCTCAAGAAAGAGATCAGAGTAATCGCGGACTCAAATCGCGAAAGTATTTGCGGTGGAATAAGAAAACCGGGAAGGGCACGACGTTCAGTCGTGCTTTTAGGAAGAAAAATCAAGAGGAACAGGCTTCAGCCACGGAGGTGAACTACTGCAACGATCCTCTCGGTACCAGCAACTCGAGTCGAGGAGTGATTAAAAATTAAAGATAAATAATAACGATGAATTTACTGCCGTGACTCTTTATCCGTGGAAATCCGCGTGAATCCGTGGCGAAGAAGTTCTTCCTACCCTCTCTCAAACGCATGCTTCTTCTCCAACTCCTCCACCGCCATCCGCATCGCCGATTCAAACCGCTCATCCTGCCCCATCAACCCCGCAGCAGCCTCCGCCCACTTCCCATCCAACCGCACCAACCCATCCCCCGCCACCAGCCGCGCAGCAACCTCAATCAAATGCTCCGGAGTCGTCTCCAAATACTGCGCGTCCGTCGGATCGGCAACCCAGACTCGCTTTTCTGTCTGCGCCGCATCGGACGGGGGTGCCTCATTTCTCGCGTCCTTTGCGAGAAGTGGGGATTTCAACTTCGTCCCCCAATAAACCTTCCGCTCCAAAAAAGTAGCAATCGCCTCGTCGCTGGCCTTCCCAAATACCCACTTCTGCCGCTTGAAGTCATAATGCCGGCTGGAAAACGCCACCGGCTTCAGTTTCCCCGATTTCAAAAACTCCACCTGCCGTTTATCCACTTCTTTCCGCAGCGCATTGATCACGGGAGCCTCCGCATCCTTCGGCTCCAGGGACGCCATCACCTCCCGCACCGTCGCCGACAAATTCACCGCCATCGGCGCATGCAGCCCATCCGAATTCTCCAGCCGTATATCCCCATGCAGCACCCAAAAATCCGCCCCCGAAGTCGACCGATGAAACGGCCACTCCAGCTCAATCGTCAACGGCAACCCGGTCAAGGTCACCCAAATCTTTTTCTGCTCCATCATGCCGTCCTGCCCTCCGCATTTATCGCACTCTTCTCAATTCTGTCGCGTCTTCATCTTACGATTACCGAACAAACCCGCCCAAAGCAAACGCGGACTAAAAAGGTAATGTTAAGGTTTTTCCGATCGCGCAATCGGAGGTTTGCATCATGGCATGAAAAAAAACCATCGGAGGCCAAAGTTGCTGGCAGGATAGCACCATGAGCTGCGCCTTCGGGCGGTCAGGATAATCGGCAACTATTGACTTCGCCCATCCCCATCATCGGCACCGAATCGCCAGCCCTGAGCAAAGATTCCCATCCCTGTCCTTACTGTTCCCCACCGACCGTAAAGAATCTCCTCTGTGTTCCCCTGTGCCCTCTGTGTTTAGTTCTTGCCTTTGACCTTCCTAACCTTCGCCCCCATCCGCAACAACTTCCTCACCGTCCCCGTCGGCAGCCGCTTCATCTGATCGTGCAGCTCCGTCACCGCATCGAAAAATCCCGCCATCGCCGCCAGCCGCTCCCGCGTAAACTCCGCCCCGGCTTCCTTCGGATCCAGCTCCTCCAAGCTCCGCCGCAGCATCTCCCGCGTCGGGTCGATCTCCCGCCGCTTCCTCTGCTCAATCACCAGCCGGAACATCTCCCACACATCCTTCATCGACTCATAATGCTCCCGCCGGTCGCCCAGCACATGCACCGCCCGCACAATCCCCCACCCCTCCAGCTCCCGGATCGACGTGCTCACATTCGACCGCGCCACGCTCAGCGTCTGCGCAATCTCCTCCGCCGGCAGCGCCCGCGGAGACAAATACAACAGCGCATGAATCTGCGCCACCGTCCGGTTAATCCCCCACCGCGTCCCCATCTCGCCCCAGTGCAGAATATATTTCTGCTGCACCCCAGTCAGGTTAGCCATGTCAGTACTTTCAGTTCAAACAGAATCTACAGAACCAACAGCCGCCCTGTCAACCCACGCAGCCCCTTAGTCCTTACTTGAGGAAGTCTTGCAGGCCGAACGATAACCTCTGTCATCCCGAACGAAGTGAGGGACCCTGGTTTCCCCGCCGCCGACCTTGGGTCGCGCAGCCCCTCAGCGCCCCGATAAGATTCAGATACTCACTGCGGCTTCAGCCGCTGAGGGATTACTCGGTACTGGGTACTCGGGACTCTCCACCTGTCTTCCCAGATTCCGCCGCGGCCTTTTTCTTAGGCAGTTTCTTCGCCGCCTCCGCCCGCTTCCGCTCCTGATACCGCCGATCATGAAACGACTGGTCCGACGCCTGTTTTTTCATATCCCTCAGCTTATCACTCATCGAAACATAGCCCGTCCCATGCTCCAGCCCCTCGGCATTCCAACTCCATAAATTCTGTCATTCCGAGCGGCCCCATCGCGAGGAATCCCTTTCGAGACCGTGTTCCCCGACCTCCAGGATTTCTTGTCAATAGGCAGAAACTACACGATCCAGCTTATCTCCATGAAACCACAAGCGAAATATTCATGGCTATCATGTCGCATTTACCCATTGCTTTATGATATAACACGAACATATACAGTTGGAACTCAACGCGGCCCACCCGGCCGCGTTTTTTACATCCTGACAAAAAACTCTGTCATTCCGAACCGGGCGTCAGCCCGGTGAGAGCCTGCCCTGAGGCGACGCCGAAGGGAACCTGCTGCCCCTGCGGCGGCAAGTCCCTTACCACAACCGCACCGACAAAGGCAAAAACGCTATGCCCCACGGCCAACACATCGCGCACCCCAAACTTCGCGGAGAGTGGGCCGAACTCCGTTTCATGCAATACGCCACCGAGCGCGGATTCCGCTGCAACAAGCCCCTGGGGAGAAACCTCCCCCTACGACGTCGCCAAAGCCTGCCCTGAGGAAGCGACAGCGACGAACGGGGCCACCGCGGCCTCTTCCGCCGCGTCCAGAGCCTGCCCTGAGGAGCGACAGCGACGAATGGGTCAAATGCACCGTCTACCAGCGCCACCACTCCGGGGCCTGCCCTGAGAGAGCGATAGCGACCGAATGGGTCTGCACCATTTGCTCCAGCCACGTCATCTACCGCCCCGACCAGCTCGACTTCTTCGCCGCCCTCGTCATCCCCACCGACACCTGGTACATCCTCCCCATCCGCGCCACCCACAACCAACCCACCGTAGTCCTCTCCCCCCACCTGAAAAAATCCAAATACTCCCCCTACCAAGAAGCCTGGCACCTGCTAACCCGCTGATCTAGATAACGCCCCATTGAGCCGTTGTCCAAAAGTGCCCATATATGACATCATTTATGTTGACAATGTGATATCACATAAGTGACAATATCGCTACAGGAGGAACCAAAATGGCAAAAACGCAGAGGGTCGTGTTCAGTTTTGACGAGCGCAGCCTCGAGAGCCTGCAGAAAATCAGAGATCAAGGACGCTTCTCCTCAATGGGGGAAGCTGTCCGCGATTCTCTCCAGATCAGTCGAGCCTTGCAGTCTCAAGCAACGCAAGGATTTAGTGAAATCATCGTTCGCAATCCCGAAACCAAGGAAGAGCGAGTGATGGTAGTGCCAAACCTGCACCCGTCAGGAAAGTGAGACGCAGTGGATGTTCCCGCGGTACCACCACCCCGGTCGGATCCCGAAATCATCGAAGGCGGCGACGTTGAACGAGTCGCGGACCTGCAAATCGAAGAACGAAAGCATCGCGCAGCTACCGCCCGCGTACTCGCGTACTGCTTGCTCGGACTTCTCGCCGCAACCATCGCAATCCAATACGGATTCACGCTCTGGTTGATTCTCTCGGGGAAAGAGTCCGACGTTGCGGCACTCGACAAGTTATTTAATGCGCTTCTGCCGATCCTTTCGGGGCTTGTCGGGGGTGCGGTCACGTACTACTTCACGAAAGAGAGAAGCTGATGGCAACGATCCTAAGTACTGTTACAGCCGAAAAAATAGCAATAGAACCCGCCCAGTCGTTTTTGTGTCTGAACGGCTTCGAGCTAATCGGCGCATCTAGTTTGCATTGGCCGGTACAGGTTCTGGAGATCACGCTGAAAGATGTGAGCCAGCAGACGCACGCTGACCTGGGAAAACTGCGGAACATCGTTTGGGATCTCAGAAAAATTCACAAGTGCCGCGGCTACGGTTTCGTTGTGGATGCTGGCGAATCCGCGATTGCTATACCAGCGACATGGAATCTGCCGCTGCCGATCGAAACCCCAGAGTTCAGCGTCCGGCTGAAGCGCGAATTAGTCGCGGACTCGTCGACTGCGGTTGGTCGCCGCATTGTCGCGAGAATCGTGAAGGAAGCAATCAAGGCAAGGTTCAAGAAGGATCAGAGCCCGGCCTTGGGTTCCCTCTGGCAGGATTTCGACGGCTTCGCCCAGTCGCCCTCGCCATCGAGCGACGGGTTTCTGATGTGTCGCAAGCTCTGGTTTCAAATTAATGAAGTCGCAGAGGGCCGTCTAGTCCTGCAATGCACGTCGGTACCCTAACTGTGGACAACCGCACCTTTCATGAGCACTACGGCGCCGGAGCCGTCTCGGAGCTCTGCGACATGATCGAGGCGAAGCGTGCTGGCCGTGCAAATCGCGACAACCGCCCAGTTGCTATTCGGGCGTTGCAGCAGTTTCCCGGCGGAGGCGTTCGGGCGGTAGAAGTATTGGACGTAGATGCGATATTCCAGGATTCCGATCTGAACGAGGCAGACCAAGCCGCGGCAGCTCAAGTCAGACAGCTGCGATGTACTGAATTTGCCAAGCCTCCAGCACACGTGCCACTTTCGGAACTTCGACTCATTCTGGATTCCCAGATTACCGGCGAGGAACACAGGGACACAATTCTGGAACCCACTGAGCGAGCTGACTGGATCTTTAAAATACGCGAATTCATTGACGGAATAGACGCATTCGGATGTACGCTGCACCTCGCAAGTCTTCCGTATGCTCCCCCTGCCGACACCGTAATTGAAATCGTACCGCCGGCAATCCGACTGCGCGGTGCCAATGGGCGCGAAATCATAATGCCGGCGCCCGAGCGCTTCGACCATGCGCTGCTCCAGAAGCGTGCACGTTCTCGGGCGGACCACATCCGCAGGAATGGTTTCCTTATACGTCGGCCTATTAACCCGGCGCTCGCATTTCCAAAGCACCTGGGAGAACGCCGCGCCGTCAGGATGAAGCAGGATCTTGAAGCGATTTGGAAGCTACAAGGAATCGAAGCTGCTTTCGGTTTGTGTCTCTACAACACCGTGGAAGAGATACATCACTTCATCGAAATTAACAATCACGATGCCCTGCTGGCCGTGCTTCCAGAGAACTCCCAAAGCAATCAGGGCGATGGTGAAACGCACGATCGCCTTAAGCGCAGAATTGAGGTTCCGTCACAATGCATACAGCACAGCAACACATTACCGTTCAGGTTTCTTGGGCTAAGCCCTAACGATTTCATGCGCACGGAACCCAGGAAGGCGAAGCGGGTAACGAACACTTACGAGCTATGCCTCGCAAATTTGCTCGTCAAACACCACTGCTTCCCCTTCGCCCCACGCGACGCTTTCCATTACAACGTTCAAGTTGGTCTCGATGTCGGCGGCGTACACAACTCCGCGGTAATGGCATGTCTAGGTTACGGCTTCAGCAGTCCGCAAGAAGGCATAATTTTCCTTCCAGGGGAAATCCCCATCTCGGGAGTAAAGAAGGAGCCCATACCGACAGACCAACTCTACAACGGATTGATCGCGCTCTTTGACCGAGTGCATTCGGAATTAGACAATCTGGGTATGACACCGGATATGTCGACGGCAATCTTTTATAAGGACGGCCAACTGTTGGGTGACGGCGACTCGTGGAACGAGCGCGACGCCCTTGATCGTCTTCATCGGGAGCTTCTGCACAGAGGCTGGATAACCGAAGACTCTACATGGACAGCAGTTGAAGTGATGAAACGTGGGCACGGCTGGCGACTTCTGGGCAATTCACGCGCAGAGGTGAATCCTATTGTCGGACAGTGTTCCTTCCCATTCGACGAGCCCTCAACTGCACTGGTGGCAACAACGGGAGATCCTTATCTCACGCAAGGTACCGCTCAACCTTTGTTAATTCGCATGCACGACATCCACGGCCGTTTCAATCGATGTTCCGTCGTGCGGGATCTCGTTTGGCAGGCGGACCTGTGTTTCACCAAGGTCGACATGGGAATGAGCCTGCCATGGGTGCTGAACGTGGCTGACGAAGGGGCGCTCCAGCTTGCACGCGCGTATTACATAACCGGCATTACAGCGTGACAGAAGCAGTTAGCTTCCCGAGTACGCTATGCTGCCATTCAGCATAATTTGAGGAACCAGTCTGCGACTTCTTGAACGCCGCAGCAAAAAGGTCTAAACCGAAGCTTGGTTCGGCGAGAAATCGGTCGGGGTCGACCTCCCTCCACCTGCGCAACTCAAAATTGCGGGCTACCGATATAGCCGCGTCCACGCAATCCCGAATCAAGTTGTCCGGCGCGAAGAGCAGCAGATCGTTCTTTTTGCGGGCTTGCTCGACGGCTCCGCACTGGTTGCGATAAGTGTCAGACAGTCCGCGTAGGTAACTGTCGAAGCGGAGCTTCTTCGCCGCGTTGATGAGCGCGGCCACTCGCACGACATAGGGAGGGTGATCCTGCTTCTTGACGAATGGATCGGGGTTCAAATCTCTTAGCGTGTTATGGAACGCGCCTATGAATGCGGGACCACACGTCCACAAGGCGAACACGTCAAAGGCAATCTCGTGAGCCCAATGCTGATCCTCAGCAGGGGTCCAGAACTGCTCGGCTTGCCGTAGTGCTGCCGCCTTCTCGCGAGTACGCCCGCGATCTGCCACTGCTAACAACCGCAAGTTCCTAAAATGACTCTCCAACCCAACTCGGAAAGCATCCGGAAATTCGCTAGGGTGCAAGTGCAACAAACAATGCCCCATTTCATGCATGATCCAGGGATAGTCAAGGAGATCCGCGTCGTCGAGGGCGTCTCTACCTGGCAGGAGGAACAAATCAAAGACCAGAGTGGATTGCCGGCTTAGAGACGGTAACGCCAACCGTCGATATCCCCATCGAGGATCGTAAGCGGGAAGAGCCAACCGCCGCAGCTTAAGTTTCGGATTCCATTCGTCCATGAGCGTGAGGACGAGAGCGGCGTCGAACACGAACCTTTGCCCGAATGTCTTAGGGAGGGCTGACAATAATCTGTTGAGATGATCGATCAAATGATTCACAGGTCCGGTAACATCTATTTCCTGTGCAGTGAGCAACGGATCGAGCGTCTTTTCAAGCTCTGCCCCGATAGCCAGCAGAGGAGTTCCATGCAATTGCCTAATCTCCTCGGCGATCTGTCGCATTCGCTTGTACTGATTGGACATCAGTTGGGCCACCGTTTTGAATGCTACTCCCCGCACCAGCCGGAACCATGGGAAAAAACAAATCCCAAACTTTCGCTTGCATTCCCTCTCATTCATCTGCTATAAACAATCCACCGAGAGCAGATGTGTGGCTGAGCCGGAATTTGTTGCAACTCTCGTGCGTCCCCGGCATCTAAGTTTTCAGAGAGCGTCGTAAAAGAAGTTCTCAATCGTCCCGGCCACGGGACTTCATTCGGAAAGCGTTAAATATCCGAAGGGTACCTTCAAAGCAAGGACCTCCAAGTAAGCAAAGTTCTTTTCTCAATTTTTTGTCTTCCGTCCGGGCTGTCGCAAAAGCGGCCGTTGCAGAATATGCGCGCCGAAACTGGCGTTCCATCCCGACCGGAAGACCCATACGGTTGCGCGCAGTCGTGAGCGCCCCATAAAACCTTGTCATTCCGACCCTGAGGAAACGAAGGGGAGGAACCTTGGTTCTTGTCGGCAGCTCTCCCGTTTCGTTCCAGAGAATTCCCGATGTGGAAATCATCTGGAAATTCTGTGGGAAGCGGCGATTGACGGGATATAAGCCGCACTGTATGTTTGTAAAGTTTCGAGGACAGTCGGAAATGCTTTCGAGCGTTTTCGCCTGGACTGAATTCGCGCCGCTCCGGCGGATCGCGATTCGGTCTTTGACAACTAGGTTGAACGTGCCAGTCGTGAGAAGTCGATTCGGGCATAAGTCCGAGCGATCTCACAAGTTAGACCACCACGGTCTTTCCCTCGCAAGAGCGAAAGCTGAGTGGTGGCGCCATCCCGCGTTGTTGAAACCAGAACAGCTTTTGCAAGCTGCCTTGGATATGCGGCGATGGCAGCCTGCCAACTACCCGTCGGCAGGCATCAGGTTTCAAAC
>Ga0302180_10000005_pt1:27500-281214 | contig 281214 bp, 223 predicted proteins | sample I_Palsa_E3_2_FD_200575 | JGI IMG/M metagenome (GOLD analysis project Ga0302180, IMG submission 200575) | Peat permafrost microbial communities from Stordalen Mire near Abisko, Sweden - I_Palsa_E3_2 | ecosystem: Environmental > Terrestrial > Soil > Palsa > Peat permafrost | place...
TTTGGCTTTTAGCTAAAGGCTAATCGCTAACGGCTTCTTCACGAGGACGATATTTGACAACTGAATAGATTGGGTAAATACAAGGCGACGTAAATTTTTATGAGTGCCTGAGAGAAGCTGCTGGTGCGCGTAAACGTTGATAGGCGTTAAGCGCGCGATGAGCAGCAATAAAGGCCCATAGAATTTAAGCGGCGTGTTCGGAAAGGTTTTGAGCTAAAGGCTAATTGCCAATGGCTAATTGCTTCTTCGAGTGTGTCGAGTAAATTTTGTGGTCAAGCTACTAAGGGCGCATGGTGGATGCCTTGGCAGAAGCAGGCGAAGAAGGACGTGGCAAGCTGCGATAAGCTTCGGGGAGCCGCAAGCAGGCATTGATCCGGAGATTTCCGAATGGGGAAACCCACGGAGGTAAACCCTCCGTACGGCGTGATGAATCCATAGTCACGCACGAGCGAACCCTGGGAAGTGAACCATCTCAGTACCAGGAGGAAAAGAAAGAAACCTCGATTGCGATAGTAGTGGCGAGCGAAATCGCAACAGCCTAAACCAGTCTCACCTTCGGGTGTGACCGGGGTTGTAGGGTCGACAACAGTAGAGTTACCAATTTGGCCGTTAACTGAAGCCCTCTGGAAAGAGGGGCCATAGAGTGTGATAGCCACGTAAGTGAAAACGGACCAAACTCGAAGTCGATACCTGAGTACCGCGGAGCACGAGAAACTTTGCGGGAAGCTACGGGGACCATCCCGTAAGGCTAAATACTAGCTTCTGACCGATAGTGAACCAGTACCGTGAGGGAAAGGCGAAAAGAACCCCTGCGAGGGGAGTGAAATAGTACCTGAAACCGTGTGCCTACAAACGGTGGGAGGACTATGCGGCGCAAGCCGAAAGTCTGACCGCGTGCCTATTGCATAATGAGCCGGCTAGTTATTCTTGTCAGCAAGGTTAAGCGAAAGCGAGCCGCAGCGAAAGCGAGTCCTAATAGGGCGAATCAGTTGGCAGGAATAGACGCGAAGCGGGATGATCTACCCTTGGCCAGGCTGAAAGTGGAGTAACACCCACTGGAGGGCCGAACGGGTGTTTGTTGAAAAAAGCTCCGATGAGCTGAGGGTAGGGGTGAAAGGCTAATCAAATTCCGTGATTGCTCGTTCTCTCCGAAATAGCTTTAGGGCTAGCCTCGTATGATTTGTCGTGGTGGTAGAGAACTGAATGGACTAGGGGGCTTTCCAGCTTACTGAATCCAATCAAACTTCGAATGCCATAGAACAACCAGTACGGGAGTCAGACTGCGGGGGCTAAGCTTCGTAGTCGAGAGGAAAACAGTCCAGATCGCCTGCTAAGGTCCCAAAATACAAGCTAAGTGGGAAAGGAAGTCGGAACGCCCAGACAGCCAGGAGGTTGGCTTAGAAGCAGCCATCCTTTAAAGAAAGCGTAATAGCTCACTGGTCAAGCGGTCCGGTGCCGACAATTTAACGGGGCTTAAGCTTGTTACCGAAGCAGCGAATGCATCACTTCATTGTGGTGCGTGGTAGGAGAGCATTCTCAACAGTTTGAAGGTAGACCGAAAGGACTGCTGGACGGTTGAGAAGAGACCCTGCCGGCATAAGTAGCGATAACGGAGGTGGGAACCCTCCGCGCCGAAAGTCTAAGGTTTCCTGAGAAAGGTTAATCCGCTCAGGGTCAGGCGGTCCCTAAGGCGAGGCCGAAAGGCGTAGCCGATGGACATCCGGTTAATATTCCGGACCTCCCTTGTTTTCGTTATTACGATGGGGTGACGCAGGAGGATAAGCAGGCCGTCCTATGGCTATGACGGTCGATGCGCGTAAGGTGTCTCCGATAGGCAAATCCGTTGGAGAGTTATCACTGAGGCGCAAAGCAGTACTCCGTATGGAGGAAAGCTGCCGATTCCACGCTGCCAAGAAAAACCTCTAAGGAGAAAGTAAGGGAACCGTACCTCAAACCGACACAGGTAGACGAGGAGAATATCCAAAGGCGCTCGTGAGAACAGTTGGTAAGGAACTCGGCAATATAACCCCGTAACTTCGGGAGAAGGGGTGCCCCGGTAGAGTTCATAGCTCGAGGGGGCCGCAGCGAAATGCGCACTGCGACTGTTTAACAAAAACACAGGTCTCTGCAAAGTCGAAAACGACGTATAGGGGCTGACGCCTGCCCGGTGCTGGAAGGTTAAAGGGAGAGGTCAACCGCAAGGTGAAGCTTCGAACTGAAGCCCCAGTGAACGGCGGCCGTAACTATAACGGTCCTAAGGTAGCGAAATTCCTTGTCGGGTAAGTTCCGACCTGCACGAATGGCGTAACGAAAGTGCGACTGTCTTGCCGACTGACACGGCGAACTTGTAGTGCCGGTGAAGATGCCGGTTGCCCGCAACTAGACGGAAAGACCCCGTGCACCTTTACTATACCTTAACTATGAACTATGGCCCTTGCTGCGCAGGATAGGTGGGAGGCTTTGATTCCAGGCTCTCGGGCTTGGAGGAGCCAACGGTGAGATACCACCCTGCGAGATCTGTGGTTCTAATCTACTCCCGTAATCCGGGAGAGTGACATAGTTAGGCGGGTAGTTTGACTGGGGCGGTCGCCTCCTAAACGGTAACGGAGGCGCGCGAAGCTACGCTCAGGCTGTTTGGAAATCAGCCGTTGAATGCAAAAGTATAAGCGTGGTTGACTGCGAGACCAACAAGTCGAGCAGGTACGAAAGTAGGCTTTAGTGATCCGGTGGTTCTGCATGGAAGGGCCATCGCTCAACGGATAAAAGGTACGCCGGGGATAACAGGCTGATCGGAGCCAAGAGTTCATATCGACGCTCCGGTTTGGCACCTCGATGTCGGCTCATCGCATCCTGGAGCTGTAGAAGGTTCCAAGGGTTAGGCTGTTCGCCTATTAAAGCGGTACGTGAGCTGGGTTCAGAACGTCGCGAGACAGTTCGGTCCCTATCTGTTGTGGGCGCAGGAGATTTGAGAGGACCTGTCCTTAGTACGAGAGGACCGGGATGGACGAACCTCTTGTGTTCGAGCTGTCATGCCAATGGCACCGCTCGGTAGCGAAGTTCGGTAGTGATAACCGCTGAATGCATATAAGCGGGAAGCACTCCTCAAGATGAGATCTCCCAACCCGTAAGGGATAAGAAGGGCCCAGGAAGACTACCTGGTTGATAGGCTGGAGGTGGAAGAGTGGCAACACTCGTAGCTTACCAGTACTAATCGCCCGTTCGGCTTGACCATAAAATTTACTCGGTGCAGAAGAAGCTTATAGCTGCTAGCTGCTAGCCACTAGCTAGAACCTGAGCAATGTTGGAAGTAGGGCTAAAAGCTTCGCGCCGACGAAAAGCCGAAGTATTGTGGTTGAAATCGGAAATAATCAGATATGAAAGTAAACCACACCCAATCTATTCAGTTGTGAGGCATTGTCCTCACGATCTTTGAAAAATCAGCTTCTAGCTCTTGGCTTCTAGTCCAATCCACCCGGGCTCAAGCTGTGAGCGGAAGCCGACAGATCAAGTTTGCAGCAAAGAGTCTTTCCGTGATCGCGATGAAGTTTGTGCCGGGAGATTCAAGCGAGTAGCCAGAGGCTCGTAGCTAGAAGCTGCTTCAAGTTGTCGGTGATCTTACCGCGGGGGATCCACCCGTTCCCATCCCGAACACGGAAGTTAAGCCCCGCAGGGCCGATGGTACTGCACGCGCCAAGTGTGTGGGAGCGTAGGTCGTTGCCGGCATAAATAAAGGCCAGTCTGAGAAATCAGATTGGCCTTTTCCTTTTCATCTGGACTCCGCTCACTTCTTTAGCGCCTGATGATCGAAGCTAATCACCCGTGTCACCTTCCATGCTCCATCTTTTTTCTGCCAGAGATGAATGAATTTCGCCTCGCCGACCGACTCGGTAGTCTCGTGTCCGGGATGGTGAAAGCGGTGAACTCCAATCTCGACCGCGCCGTAGTCGGCAATGGGATACACCTCCAGCGTCCCGGGTACAAGTTCTCTGGTCACTTTGCCGCAGATGTTGTTCTTGACGGCTTCGACCAGCGCCGCCCGCCCGCGGCTCAACCCGGTCTTGTCGTGATAGAACTCCAGATCGTCCGCCAGCAGCGACCCGAGTTTCTCCAGATCGCAGTGATTGTAGGCGTCGAACAGCTGCGCATCCAGAGACTGAATCGTCTGAAACAGCGCTTCGGGCGCGGGCGCGGCTTGTGCGTGAATTTGGGCCAGCGGTGCAGCGAGCACAACCGCAACGATCACCGCCTGCAGCGCGAGGAAAATATTCTTCATGGAAGGGGTCCTTTTTTCTGGCGTAGCAACGCAGTTGTTTCTACGCAGGAAATGTTCGGATTGTTCCCGAGTCCCTTGGCCGCCACGAACACGGAAGTTAAGCCCCGCAGGGCCGATGGTACTGCACGCGCCAAGTGTGTGGGAGTCCTTCGGCACGCTCAGGATAAACTCCGGTCGTTGCCGGCATAAATAAAGGCCAGTCTGAGAAATCAGATTGGCCTTTTCCTTTCGGGCGACCGGGGAGCCGGACTAATTGGCAGTTTGTATGGGAACGTTCGCAAACGTTATCGTATAGTGTCTGTTTTCCCCAGATAACTTCGTCGAAAACTAGTGCGCTGAACTTTTCGACGGTCGGGTGCGGGTCCCAAACACTTATTTCGTATCTAGTCGGAACCTGCGGTACTAAGTCCGCATGTACCTGTCCTAAGAAGTTCGGCCTGGAGGCTCCCTTCTTGCCGAAATAGCCCATTGGGATGACGTTCCCCAGGTCACCCGCCTTTGGCCTTTCGGGAAATGGCGTTCTTGAGGATTGTGGGACCGACCACGGGGCGGGATTAGAGAGAGTTAACTCAAGGGGTTGCCGGTTTCTGCCGATCTCTCAACAGGTGGGAGGAAAAGGAGCGTCTTATGGGTCTAACCATCTCCAGTGCTGTCTCAACAGTAGCGGCAGCCGCGGCGAACTCTCCCGCGACTTCGCCGGCCGCGCGCACTCCACAACCAACAACGAAAAACTCCGGGGACACGGTAAGGCTCTCCGAGTCACAGCAGGTTTATCAACTCTATAATCAAGGCCAGCAGGTCTCGCAGATTGCCACCGCTCTCAGACTGCCGGTCGAACTAGTGAACAACTATTTGGGGATTACTGCATCAGCGGGATAAAAGAAACGCGAAAAGATGCAATCGGCGCGCTTCTTGAGGAAGTCAAAATCAAAGGCAGCGGACGGGGCGTCCGCTCTACACGAGCAAAAGGAAAGGCCACGCCCGGAATGAGCGTGGCCTTTGGGTGCATCAGGCGGCTTGCTGCTGATACGCCTGAACGAACGACTGAGCGACAAAGGTTTCGAATGAGGTTGGAGTGCTGTTGCGTGCGGTGCGAGGTTCGAGGGCGCGCATGTAACCGGAATTCAGCGCTGCGGTCATCTCAAGAAGCAGGCCGGCGAAATTATCCGACATTCCCATCTGCACCAAAGCTGGCCGAATCTGATCGTCGGGCGCGTGAACGTATCCAAGCTCAGGCTTGCCGATCGCTTTGCCGATAATGCTCGCGACTTCGTTGTAATCGAGATCGCGCTGGCCTAGCAGTTCTTGCGTCTGCTTGCCGCGGAAAGTGAGTTGGAGCAGGGCGTCTGCGGCCGCGGCGCCGATATCGCGAGTGGCAATCATAGTAAGTTTGAGGTCGGGGCGAAGGGGTCCGACAGCGGAGCCCATCATGCGAATAGCGGCGGTCTGTCCCAGTGTGTTTTCCATGAAGTATCCTGCGCGCAGGTGAAGAACGTTGGCGGAATCGATTTGATTCAGGTTTTGCTCAAGATGATGGAGACCGAGTACGGGGCCGGTGCCGGTAGATTTGTCGGCACCGATGCTGCTGAGGGAAACGATATTCTTGATTCCGGTGCTTCGAACTGCGGTTGCGATAGCCTCGCCGGCCTGCCGCTCGTAAGCCAGAGCGTCGTTGCTGGCGGGGTTGGGCGGAATCATGACGTAGGCCGAGCTTGCCTGTTGAAATGCTTTGGTGAGAGCGGGCGCGTCGGTGACGTCGGCGATAAATATCTCGGCGCCTTGCGCCGCGAGAGGCTGTAGGTGAGAGGCATTCCTTCCGACGGCGCGAACTTGCTGGCCGCGGGTAAGAAGAGTCTTTGCTACGATGTGGCCGGTGTTGCCGCTTGCTCCAAGAACAACGTACATAGGATCCTCCATATCTAAGTTGGATGCGTGTGCGAGGGGTTCGATTCGACTCCGAAGGGCCGGCGGCGACGCGAGCGAAACGATTCGCCGGAGAATCTTTAGCGCAGGCTGGTTCGAAGATGGAGGTTACAGTTTCCGGATTTCATCCTGGGCGTTCCGACAATTCCAACCGGGATATGTGACTCGAGACTTTGTGTGGTCGTTGGGGCTTGCCCACTAGATGTGATTTTGGAATCGCTGAGAAGAAGCGTCGCCGGTCATTCCCTGAAGGGTGATGACCGGCGACGGTTTGTATTACTGGGCCGGAGTTTCGGCGGGTGTGGGTTGCGTGCCTGTTTTCGCGTCGGCGTTAACTTCGGGCGGCGTGATTGGGTTGATCTTCACAGTCGCCAGGATTTGCTCGAGGCGATGAAACACTTCGTTGCGGTTGATGTGGTTAGGGCTGGGTTTGGTTGTGGTTGCGGTGTCGAGTTTGGTGGTTGCAACTTTTAGCGCGAACTCGTAGCAAGCGCCGTTCTGAAAGACGTGGTAATACTTCGAGGCCTGTTCGCGAGTGCCGGTATTGCCATCTCCAGTGGAGTTGGCTTCGGCGGAATCAAGTTCCATATCTCCGATCATTAATTTGGAAAGCGGCGGCGTCGCGAGCTGCGCGACCGCTTGGATGTTGGGATCGGTTGGCACCGCGGGGTTCGCTTGGGGAACGGAGAATTGGCTGCACTGATCCGCAGTGAGAGTCCTGTTCACGCTAACGTTGAAGTACGCCGAAGCCAGATCCGAGTTGGGATAAGCGGACTCAGGAAGTGCGACGGCTGCGAGCGCGACTCCGCCAGGTTGAATGAAATCCATAGGCACGGGTCCGGAGGAAACGAGTTCGTTCGCGGCGTCGCCGGTTTTGAGGGCGTACTTGCGCGGGTAATCAAAAGAGACGCCGGTATCGCCATTCACATAACTCACTGTTGGCGGAACTCTGTGAACGACTTTCTTGTGCACGGGCTTCACCACGGCTTGCTGCACAGGCGTTGCGGCCGCTGGCGTGGGAGTGGTGGTCATTGGCGGAGTTGGAATGACTGGAGATTGGTTGGTGGAGCTTATGGGTTTGGGTTGATCGTTCGAGCATCCGACAGCTAAGGAACAGACGAGCAGAAGCGCGGCGAAGATTAGGGTGCTGGTGGTTGGGTTGAAAATTGTATTGGTCGAATTTGCTTTGGCTGAATTTGCTTTACCCCAGGCAACGGAATTCTTGGACGGGGCGGTTCGGAACAGGTTGATACGGGTCATGGTTGGTCACCTCCTGCTGCTGAGCAGCGCTAGGGAGAGTGCATGGAATGGGCCATCTGGCTCGGCGCTGATTTTACGGGGGTTAGAGCAGGGCAAGGCTGATAGAGCCGTAGCGGCGGGGACACTGTGTGGGCCGCGGGACACGGAAAGTACCGGCTAGCCGGAGAAACAACCGAGGGTCGGCTTTGCCAACATAAAACTACGCGGCGGCGATGCGGCGGATCAGATCCTCTTGTTGCGATTTGCTTTCAGCGCCGATGGTAAAGGCATCGAGGACGCCAAGCGATAACGCGTATTTGATGGCTTCATCCTGGCGCTGCGCCAGATCGCCTTGCCCTAGAATCTTCATCCCGACAACGGCTTTGCCCGCGGCTTTCATACTTTTCAAAACTCCAACAACGATTTCGGGGTCGGCATCCATGTGAGAGCCGATGGGGTTGATACGCGCGAAATCGACTTCGACCCAGGGCGACTTGGCGGCGGCGCGCAAGGCCTCGATGGTATGGCAGGAGCAGCCGTGGGCGCGAATGATTCCCTTCTGCTTGGCCTCGGAGAAAACATCCATCACGCCTTTGTAACGTTCTGTCCAATCGGGCTCGGTGACACAGTGCATCAGGCAGATATCGAGATAGTCGGTGCCAAGCTCGCGGCGGAAGCGGTCAAGATCGGCGCGAGCGGTAGCGGGATCGCGGGCCCAAGTTTTTGTGAGGACCGTGACTTTGTCTCGCTGGACGTGCTTTAGCGCTTCTGCGACATGAGGATGGCTTCCGTAGGAATCGGCAGCGTCAAAGAAGCGCAGGCCGCGGTCGTAGCCGTTGAGCAAGAGATCGGAGAGCCCCTTGATCCCCAGCGCGGTTTGATTGGAATGATGGCCGGAGCCCACTGTACCGGTGCCCATGGCGAGGCGGCTGGTTTTTATTCCGGTGCTGCCGAGTGTAACCACGTCAGTGGCGGAGAATTTGGCTGGCAGTTTGGTATCGACGAGTGCGGCGAGAATTTGTCGTGAACTGAGCCAAGTGGCTCCGAGGGCGGTGGTGGAGCGGATGAGAAATTCGCGGCGGTGCATAGGGGCCTCCGATGCGGATTTGCTTCTATTAGGCTACATCAGCCAAGAGGACTGCGTGTACGGAATTTCCTTGGCTGCATCCGGGGAAAAAGCTTAACCACAGAGGGCACAGGGGTCGCAGGGGCGTTATTCGAATTGTTTGCGGAAGGCGGCGAGTTGTTGCTGCATATCGGCGAGTTCCCTTCTTAGTTCCAGAACTTCGTTCTCCAGGCTGGACAATCGGTCGTCGGTGGTGGAGCGGGCATGGTCCGACGCGCGCGAGAGCCTGCCCTGAGCTTGTCGAAGGGGCGCGCGCGCCACATCCACATCGACTGCTGGAGCTTCGCCGGAGAAGAGCTGTATGTAGCGGGATTCTTTGGTGCCGGGCTGGCGCGGGAGGACGGCGGCGAGTGGCGGCTGGCGCTGGCTGAGGCGGTCGAGGGTGGAGACGATATCGTCGAGGGCTTCGAAGCGGTACATGCGCTCGGTACGGCTGCGGAGTTCGCCGGGAGTTTGCGGGCCGCGGAGAAGAAGCACGCAGAGGATGGCGATCTCGCGGCGATCGAAGTTGAAAACTTCCTGGAGGCGGTGCTCGTATTTGGTGACGCGGCTGTCGGCTCCGCTGGCGGGGCCAGCGAGACGTTTCTCCTGCAGCGTGGCCAGAGCGTCGCTAACGGAATCTTCGTGGAGGGTCATAACGGGGTCGCGGTTATTTTTCTGGTTGCAGGCGTTCACCAGCGCGTTGAGCGATAGGGGATAGTAATCGGGCGTGGTGATGTCTTTTTCAATGAGCGAGCCGAGCACGCGGACTTCGATGCCAGTGAGGGGTTCCACGAAGTGGATTGTAATGCAGCGGAGCGATGCGATGAACAAGGTATCCTAAGGGGCGGGCGAGGTGACGCGATTGGTCTGGCGTGAGATGGGCAATCTGGTGGCGGCTGCGATGCCGATGCGGGTGGTCCCGTGGGCGCTTAAATTTCTGAAGCCCGTCGCCGTGGTTGCTGCTGCCTCTGTTCTTCTGATCAGGTTTCCGCAGATATGGCCAGCGCTGGGACTGGAGCGAATTGAAGAGTTTGGGAAAAAGATTGCAGCCCGAAAAAGCCTGTGCGTTTTTCTGGTGGGCCTTTTGCTGTTTGTGATTCGAGGTGCGGGGGCTCTTCTTCTGGGCGTGCCCCTGCCGCGTTATCACGATGAATTCAGTTACTTGCTGGCGGCCGACACGTTCGCGCATGGACGGTTGACGAATCCTCCGCACCCGATGTGGGTGCATTTCGAGACGTTTCATGTGATCTGGCATCCAACGTACATGTCCATGTATCCGCCGGGACAGGGGCTGATACTGGCGCTGGGCGAAGTGCTGGGTACTCCGTGGATTGGGCAATTGCTGGCGTCGGCGCTGATGTGCGCGGCAATTTGCTGGATGCTGCAAGGTTGGATTCCGCCGCGCTGGGCGTTGCTCGGTGGCGTTCTGGCGGTGGCGCGGCTGGGCTTGCTGAGTTACTTCACAAACGGATATTGGAGCGCGTGTTTGCCGGCTGTCGGAGGAGCGCTGGTTTTGAGTGCGCTGCCGAGAATTCAACATGGCGCGCGAAAAATCCATGCCGTAGTCATGGCGGTTGGATTATTTATTCTGGCCAACACGCGTCCGTATGAAGGATTCTTGTTGAGTCTTGGAGTGGCTATTGCTTTCCTTGCATGGATGGCCGCGCGGACCGGGCCTCCGGTGCGGGTTTCGCTGGCGAAGATTGGGTTGCCGCTCATACTGACGCTCATCCCACTTGCGGCGTGGACTGGTTATTATTATTACCGGGTGACGGGAAGTCCGATCCACATGGCGTATGACGTGAACCGCGGAACCTACGCGATGGGCCGGTATTTTATCTGGCAAAAACCCTGGCCGCAGAAAACTTACAATCATGCGAAAGTACAGGCCAAGTACGAGCAGGAGTTGAAAGAGGCGAACGAGAACCAGACTCTGCGGGGATATATTCGGCGGACCGGCAAGAAATTGCGAGACTTCTGGCAGATTTACCTAGTTGCACCGTTGCCATTTCTTCTGATTGGGCTGCCCTGCGCGGTGCGGGACCGGCGGCTGCGGGTTCCGTGGATGATTGGCGGAATATTCGTAGCCGGGCTTGCGATTGAAGTGTGGTTTCTGCCGCACTATTTCGCTCCGGCAGCGGCGTTGCTGTATTTGATCTTGATGCAGTGCATGCGGCATTTGCGATGGTTTGAGTGGCGCGGCTGGCCCGTGGGATTGGCTTTCGTACGGGCGGTTGCGGTGGTGTATGTGGCAACAGCGGCGCTGAGAATCGCATTAGCGGTGGCGCATGTGCATCCGGAAAAAGAATGGCAGCATGGAGACATGGAACGCGCCGCTATTGTGAAAGAGCTGGATGCCTTGCCGGGACAAGATGTGGTGCTGGTGAAGTACGCGCCGGATTTTGATCCGGACCGCGAATGGGTGTACAACGGAGCGGACATCGACGGGCATAAAATTGTGTGGGCGCGCGATATGGGTCCGGAAAAGAATCAGGAGTTATTGGATTATTATCGCGGACGAAAATTTTGGATGGTCGAGGCCGATGGAGCTGCGATGTTGAGGCCCTACGCGCAGAATCCGTAGGCGAGCTTTGTAAATTTATTTGCGACATACTTACGAGGAGTGAACATGAGAATGCTGCTGAACTGGGTGCTGAGTGCGCTGGCGGTGTGGATTATGTCGCGGGTGGTGCCGGGAATTTATGTGAGCGGTCCGGTGGCGGCGCTGATTGCGGCGCTGGTGATTGGCTTCATTAATGCGACGCTGGGAGTGGTCCTGAAGATTCTTACGTTTCCGCTGACGCTGGTCACGTTGGGATTATTTTGGCTGGTGATTAACGCGTTGATGTTGGAATTTGCGTCGGTGCTGGTGCCGGGATTTCAGGTGCGCGGATTCTTCGCGGCCTTTGTGGGAGCGATCGTGTTGAGCCTGGTGAATGTGATTTTGAAGTGGCTGGTGCGGCCGTCGGGAGCTAGTCGCGATTAGCAGTTAGCATTCAGCAATTAGCGTTCAGCATTCAGCCAAACACGGTTCCGGGGACTTTCTGAAAAGCTTGGTTCCGATGCGGTTACGGTTTCGGCTTGCGCGGTTTGAGGGATTCCCAATCTTCATCTGTAAGGACGCGGCCGAGGTTGCTGAATTCGCCGGCACCTTGCAGGAATTCTCCGCCGTCCATGCGAATGACTTCTCCGTTGATGTAGCCGGAGCCATCGCTCACCAAAAAAGCCGCGAGATTCGCCAACTCTTCCGTGGTGCCGAAACGATGCATGGGGTTGCGGTCGAGGGCTAACGGTTCGAGTTGAGGGAGCGGCAGGACGCGCGAGAACGCGCCTTGCGTGGGAATGGGGCCGGGCGCGATAGCGTTCATGCGGATGCCACGGTTGCCCCACTCAACGGCGAGACTGCGGGTGAGGGCTTCGACTCCGGCTTTAGAGACTGCGGAGGGAACGACATAAGCTGATCCGACAGGCGCGTAAGTTGCGGAGATGCTGAGGACGGTGCCTTTGTGGTTGGATTTAAGCCAACGGCGTCCGCAGGCCATGGTGGCGTGGAGCGTGCCAAGGAGGACGATGCCGATTACGGACTCGAAGGCGCGCGGGGAGAGTTCCTCGGTGCGGGCGATGAAATTTCCGGCCGCGTTGTTGACGAGAATATCGAGCGCGCCGTCTTTCCAGATGGAGTCGATCGTGGCCTCGACGGCTTCGAGATTGCGGACATCACACGGCAGGGCGTGGATGGGGCCGTAGACGCTGAGTTCCGCGGCGGTTTGCTGGAGAATTTCTACACGACGGCCGCAGATGTAGACAGTGGCGCCGAGTTCGAGAAAGCGTTGCGCCATGGCTTTGCCGAGGCCGGTGCCGCCGCCGGTGATGAGGGCGCGTTTGTTAGCGAGGAGATCTGAGCGAAACATAAATAGATCGAGCAATTTGGTGATCGGGTGATTTAGCGATTGAACGTCAAAGGCCCGAATGTGGATTTTAAATTACTCAATTAACAAAATTACCAAATTACAAATTGCACGCTATGCGGAAGCCGTAATCGGCATATTGAAACTCTGGAGGGATGCTGGAGCGGGCGGAGCAGCGCGAGACTTTGACGTGATGGCGCCATGATCCGCCGCGGGAGGATTTGCGCTGGCCGATTCCTGAGCGAGGTTCGGGGCCGCGGGGATTGCGGCCGGGAGAGACGGCGTAGTAGTCGGGATCGTACCAGTCGCTGCACCACTCGTGGACATTGTCGCAAATGTTGTAAAGGCCGAGGGCGTTCGGGGCGTAGCGGGCGACGGGCTCGGGTCCGGTTTGCCAGCGAGTCGCGTAGTCCGGTAGAGATTGCGGGGGATCGTCTCCCCAGGGGAAGTCTTTTTGTTCGAGATCGCCGCGGGCGGCGCGCTCCCATTCGGCTTCGGTGGGGAGTCGATAGATGCGGGCGGCTTGTGAGGAGAGCCATTGGCAGTAGTGGTCGGCTTCGAACCAGGAGACGCCAGTGACCGGCTGCTGGGGATGGTTGAAGTTTTTGTCGCTCCAGAAAGGCGGAGCTACCAATCCAGTGGAGTTCAAGTAGGCTGCGTATTCGGCGTTGGTGACTTGAGTGGTGGCGATCCGGAACGCATCAACCCAGACGCGATGAACCGGGCGTTCGCAATCCTGGCCGTTCGCCGAGCCCATGAGGAACCAGGCGGCGGGTACGGCGACTAGGCGCGGTTCCATATAAAGTGCGGGTTGAGAGTGCGAATGGGCGGCGGACATTGTTACCTTGAATCTTGCCTCATGAAACTGTTCTGGATATAAAGTTTAGCAGCGCTGATGGATATCTGTGATGGCGAAACAAAAACTGAAGTTCAAAGTAAAGATTGATGGCAAAGAAGCCGGCGTGGTCGCAGCGATTACTCCTCCGGTGGATGTGCTCGAATTTTTTGGAACGCGCGCGCGGGTGCCGATCCGAGGGACGATTAACGGCTTCCCATTTCGTTCATCGCTGATGCCCATGGGCGGATGCCACATGATGCCGGTCAATAAGACTTTGCGCGATGGCGCAGGCGTGAAGCCGGGAGACGTGGTTGAAGTGGTGATGGAGCGGGACGATGAGGAGCGAACGGTGGAAGCGCCCGCGATTTTGAAGAAAGCCTTGACGAAGAACAAAGCGGCGAAGGGGAACTGGGGAAGGCTTTCGTTCACGCATAAGAAGGAGATGGCGGGTTGGATTGAACAGGCTAAGCAAGACGAGACGCGGGCGCGGAGGTTGGCGAAGGTTGTAAGTATGCTGGAAAAGGGGACGAAGTGGACGGGGTGAATACCTCGGGGGCTTAAGCCCGTTCCCTTGGAGAGTTTTGATCGCAGCGCTGAAGCGCTGCGCCACGCCAAAGCTAATGAGCAATCCCGGAATAAATCATCCAACCGCAGAGTACAGTCAAGAAGCCGAACGTCACTCGACCCACAGCAAGTCAACGCAAACCTGCGTGAAAGCAAACCTCGACTAGCGGCTACGTAAGGTCCGAACCATTTCGTTGATATCGTTTTCCTGGAAGAGGCGGATGGCGGCGATGCCGGCTGCGCCGACTTCGAGGCAGTATGCGGCGTTTTGCAAAGTGATTCCTCCGAGTGCGAGCACTGGAATTTCCGACCGGCAGGCTTCGCGGAGAGATTCGAGACCGGTGGGAACGGCTCCTCGTGCGTCTTTTTTTTCGAAGATGGGGGCGAGGATGGCTAAGTCTGCGCCGCTGACGCCGGCTTGGGCTACCTCTTCTGGCGAGTGACAGGAGACGGAGATCAGGGGATCTGCTGGTAAGGTATCGCGGGCGAGGGCGCCCGCGCTACATTTCCAGATTTGTCGAACCTCTTGTGGGGAGAGATCGTTTGCGGGGAGATGAATGCCGTCGGCTTCGACGGCGAGGGCAACGTCAGTGCGGGAGTTGATTAGGAGAGCAGTGGCCAGCGGCCGGTGGTCAGTGGTCTGTTCTCCGATGGTGCGCATGGCTTCGCGGGCCAGGGATTCGAGGTCGCGGGCGGAGAGATCTTTTTCGCGGATTTGGATGTAGTCGATGCCGGCGGCGGCGGCTTCGGCGATTTTGTCGAGGAGGCGGAGGCGGCGGGAGTGCTCGTCGCCGGGAAAGGCGGAGCGGTCGGTGATGTAGTAGAGGAGCACGTCCCAGTTCTCAGTTCTCAGTGTAAGACTTGCGGGAATGGGTTGCCTGGTTATGCGAAATTCTTAAACACAGGGGACACAGGGTTCACGGGGTAGAGGGGCTTTTGCGATCAGGGCACGCGCCGTGGCGGAAACGCCTTGTCGGGCTGATGGCCGCACGGGCGGAGTAGGGATCCTTCGACTCCACAAGCGTTTGCGCTAGTGCGCAAACGCTTGTTCCGCTCAGGATGACACACCATTACGGTCGGGTCTTGGCGATTTCGGGGAGGACTTCCTGTTCTTTTTCTTTCTTGGGCGGGCCGCCGAGGTGGTATTCGGTGAGGCCGTCGCGGAGGAAGGTGAAAGCGTCTTCGGGCGTGTCGACGAATTTGAAGAGGTTGAGGTCGCCGGGCGACACGGTGCCGGCGTCGACGAAGGCCTGGAAGTTCATGATGCGGTGCCAGTATTCGCTGCCGTAGATGACGACAAGAATTTTCTTGGCGAGCTTGTCGGTTTGCGCGAGGGTGAGGATTTCGAAAAGTTCGTCGATGGTACCGAAGCCTCCGGGAAAAATTACCAGGGCTTTGGCGAGATACGCGAACCAGAACTTGCGCATGAAGAAATAATGGAATTCGAAGTTCAGCGCAGGGGTGATGTAGGAGTTCGGATTCTGCTCGAACGGCAGATTGATGTTGAGGCCGATGCTTTTGCCTCCGGCTTCGTAAGCGCCGAGGTTGGCGGCTTCCATGATGCCGGGACCGCCTCCGGTGGTGACGACGAAGCGGCGGCGGCGGGCGGGAATCTGAATGGACCATTCGGTGAGCATGTAGGCGAGGCGGCGCGCGTCTTCGTAATATCGGGCCATGTCCACGGCGGCGTGGGCGCGCTTTAGATTTTTTTCGTAATCGGCGGCGGCGATTTTCGCGTCATTGTTTTCTACGGCGGCCAGATTTGTCTTGGCCGCTTCGCCGCCCTGAAAGCGGGCGGAGCCGAAGAAGACGACAGTATCCTGAATCTGCTCACGGCGAAAACGCGCGAGCGGCTCCTGATATTCAGCGAGGATGCGGAGGATGCGGCCGTCAGGGCTGTTGATGAAAGCTGGGTTCTCGTAGGCCAGAGGGGCGGATTTGAGCTTATCGATCATGTGGAGACTGAGCTTGTGGAAAGTTGCCTCAGGGGCTAAAGCCTGTGACTTTTTTATTTTGAACGGCACGGCTGAAGCCGTGCCCTTTCAAGACGTCCTTTTTCAAAGAATCTTATTCTAAGCTATTGATGATCGTGATAGTGGAGGGCTTCCCAAAAGCCGATCCAGATGTCGAGCAAGCCCAGGCCGCTGCACAGGCCGCGAAAAAAGCCGGTGGAAATCAAAGTGCGAAGCCAGGGATAAGTGAGCAGAAGATAGTTGTCGGTCCACTCAGGGGTCCAGGGCAGGATCAGGAGCAGGACGCCGGCGATGGCGCTGATCAGAACGAAAAGAAAGACGGAGGTGCGATGCAGCCAGAGCTGCAAGCCGGACTGGGCGTGGGCTGCCGGAGGAGGCGGGTTGAGGAGCCACGCGCTGTTGTCGGTGGGTGCGGGCGGGGCGGGCGCGGCGGGACCGTTTTCTACGGGCAATTTGGGATCGGTGGTCACTGAGCGCTCCCGGCCGAGGGCGCACATGCTTGTGACGGCGATAATGGCGACGCAGGCAGGAACCAAGGTCCCTCGCTGCGCTGGGGATAACGGGAAGAAGCGGGATGACAGGAGCGCTCGGGACGACCAGAGCGCCCGGGATTACCAGAGCGTTGGGGATGACAGGTAGAAGATGTTTTAGGGATAAAACCCATCGGGCTATTCTACGACTTCAGGGGCTTGATGCGCTCGGCGACGTCGCGATAATCGATGTTGCGGCCGTACACTTCCATAAAGTGCTTGAGAGCGGAGGGTTTGTCGCCAGCCAGTTCGTGGGCGGCGGCGAGTTCGTAGTGCAGAGCGGTGCGAGTTTCTTCGTCAATTCCGGGAGCGGCAAGAGCTTTCTGGTACCAGCGGATTGCGGCCTCGGGCACACCTTTATCGAGGAAGCATTGTGCCAGCCAGGTATAGGTCTGCATGGCCTGCGTGAAGGGATGGCCGCGGTCGACGGCCTGGCAGGTCTTCTGCAGCTCTCCGATAGCTTCATCGAGCAAGCCCATTTCGCGGAAGGCGATGCCGAGGTTGTAATGAGTTTCGGGATCTTCCTCTTCAGCGGTCGTGCCGGATTCGAGATCTTGTTTGAGTTCGCCGAACATTTCGGCGAGGTCGACGCCAGCTTCATCGCCAAAGGGCGAAGATTTTGCGGTGGCGGGCGCGCTGGGAACGATCAGGGAAACTTTCGGGGTTGGGGCAGCGGGCGCCGATACAGATTGCTGAACAACCGGCGCCGAGGCTTGCGAGGAAACTGCGGGAGAGCCGGACGAAGCTGCTGCGGCGGCGGCAACGGCAGTGCTCACCGGTGAAGCAGGCGCCGGCGCTGGCGGTTGGACGGGCGTTGCGGCAACTGGCGGCTTGGCTTCGAGAACCGGCTGAGGCGCAGGCTCGGGCTCAGGTTCGGGTAACGGAGCATCCTTAAGGAAGTCTTCGCCCAGGGACGCTTCGAGATCGGCTACAAACTCGCCGATGACTTCGGTTTGGGGAACGCCGAAAGAGGTAGCTTTCGCGCTGCCCACAGGCTCGAGTTCCGGTTGGCCACTGTGCTGCGGTTGCGCCGCGACTTCTGAAGGCGGCTCGAGAGCGGGAACGGGTTTGTGCGCCACCCCTCCCGGCAGGAAATTATCGCCGAGCGAGGATTCGAGATCGGAGACGAATTCCTGCAGAACGCCCGGTGCGTGGGCCGGTTCGAGCGGAGGCTCGACGGCCGCTGGCTCGGGAATAGAAGGCTCTGCGTGCACAGGAGCGATTTCCATGTGCGCAGCTTCCGTCTGCTCCGGCGCGGCCTGCGCGGGTATTTCGGGAGCAACTTCTTCGACCACAGCCGGCTCTTCATGAGCGGCAGCTGGAACTTCTTCGATCGCGAATTCAGTGGAAGGTTCGTCGATGCCAGCTTGGTCGATGGCGAATTCTGAAACGGGCTCTACGGCTGAAACTTCTTCCACGGGGGCAGCGGGCTGCGCAGCGGATTCGATTTCAGCGCGGAGCGCGTTTAACGTAGCTTCGTCAGTGGTGAGCGCTTGAAGCTTTTCGAAGGCCGCCGTAGCTTGCTCCGGCATGCCGTGCTCGAGATAGAAACGAATTTCTTCGACGCTTTCGGCGATTTTTTCCGGGTCGACCTTCTTTGACTGAGGCTTTAGCGCTTCGAGTGTTGGAGCTTCCAGTTTTGCGCCAGGGATTTCCTGGATGGCCTCTGCGTCAGTGATTTCGATTTCCGCGACTTCAGCGGCCGGCTCTTCCGCTTCGATCGTGATGGCATCGTCCCACTCGGAGGAAAGATCGATCTCGGCGGGAACTGCCTCTGTCTCGGCCACGGAGGGAGCCGCTTGAGGCGGCTGGACGATGTGATCTTGTGCTCGATCGACGCCTCCATCCGCGACCACAGCGAATTCGATCTCGCCGGCAGAATCGCCCGCGGCAGCGGGCCAGGGAGCGGACGCTGCGGCTGTGACGGCGATTTCGTCTGAATCAGTTGCTGCTGGAGTTGCGGTCAGGTCAACGACTGCATCCGCGGAAGCGGAACCGGTTGAGCGCTGCTCGTAACGGTCGGCGAGCTCGCCGTAGCGGGTGGCTTCTTCGGGATATCCGGCTTCGGAGTAAACGCTCTGCAAAGTGCGGCAGCAGACTCCGGCTTCGGCGAAACGCGCCGCGCGGGTGTGCAGGGCGGCGAGGCGCTGGTTCAGGCGGAGATCGTTGGGAGCCTGCGGCAAAGCGGCCATCAGCGGGCCGAGAGCTTTGGCGGGCATGTTGTAAGAAATAAAAAGTTCCGCATCGGTCAGGGCGGAGCGAACCGCAAGAGCCACTGCGTCGGAATAATGTTGGTGGACGGATGGAGAAGTGGCCTCGAGTTCGTCGACGATGACGGCGGCTTCTTCCGCGGAAATTAATTTGTCGGCAGAAGGTCCGCCCATCTGGCTCACCACCTGCTGATAATTATTCAGGTGCAGGGGATTGCCGGGCTCCAGGGTGGTGAGCTTTTGGTAAAGATCGCGGGCGCGCGGAAGATCTCCGGCTTGCACCGAGGCGTGAGCTAACAGTTCGATCACTTCAGTGAGATGAGTGGATTCGCCCGCTTTCTGGAAAAGATCGAGAAGCTTTTCGAGCGACGCGGGATTATCGCGCACATGCCCGATGATGGAATGCAGATTCTTCAGAACTCTGTCGGAATCCTCGGCGAGCAACCGGTCGGCGTGCTGGTCGTAAACCTGGAGCGCGTTTTCATACTGGCCGGCTTGCATAAGAGCGTCGGCGAAAACGGAAATGGATGCCAGGTCATTGTGGACGGTAAGGAGTTTGCTGGCCAGCGTGCCGGCGTCCGACAAGCGGCCGTTTTTCAGATAAGCCTTGAGCAAGTCGCGCAGGCCGTCGGGGTTGGAATCGAGATCGGAAACCTTCTGCAGGCATTCGATGGCAGCTTCGGCGTCGCCGGCCTCGAGCAGGTTGCGGCCCTGCATGAGCAAGGCGTAGCTGTTGCCGGGGTCGAGCGTGAGCATGCGCTGCAAGACCTCTTCGGCGGCGCTCAGAGAGCCTTTCGAACGCAAGGTCTCGGCGGCGGCGGAAAAAATCTGCCACGCGTCATTCTTCTTTCCGAGGCGGACGTACACTTCCGCCAGCTTGACGCGCATGGTGGTATTTTCCGGATCCATCTCCAGGATTTTCTGGAAGATGCGGACGGCGTTGTCCAGTTCTCCGGATTTCAGGAATTCTTCGGCCACTTGCAGGTATTGGGCGCGGGCGTCGTTGAAGAGTCCCTGCTGGGTGTAGAGTTCGGCCAGCTTCAGCACGCTCTCAAGCGACGGCTTGAGCTTGCTGATCTTCTTGTACATGGCGATGGCCTTGACCGTGAAACCCTGCGTGGCATAGGCATCGCCTACGGTCTTGAAACAGTCGGTGGCTTTATCGGCGTCGCCGAGACGGGAGTAGAGGTCGCCGATGGTGTTGGTGACGGTGAGGTCTTTGGGATCGGCCTTGATGACCTTTTCGTACTCAGCGATGGCGTTTTGCATCTTGCCCTGCTGGACATACTTCTCCGCAGCGCTGAGTGCCTTCTGTTTGTTGAACCCGAAACCGAACGCCATAAGGTTACGAACCCCGAGAACCTGGTGTGCGAGTGACGCATCCTGGGAGTGTGAACCGGGAAACGTCACCTGGCCAAAATCCTTTTCGGAGATGGCCGGTTGGACAAGTGCAATTGTACGACTGGAGGGGCGGAATCGCATGGTTACCAAGGATTACCGAAAGGGAGTGTACAAGTGGGTTACCTTGGGAATCAGGGGTGGAGGCGGCGGTTGCGGCCGCTAATACAAAAGCGCTATGGGGCGGCGGAGGAGGTTAAGTGTAGTCTTTCGGCTGCGCTCCGAACGCGGGGCTCGCGGACGCATGGAGGAAAATTCGGGCTATGACATGGATCAAGACAGTACCGCTGACGGAAGTCGATGAGAAGCTGCGAAGCGCGATGGAGGGGCAGCGGGCGCTGTATCCGGTGGAGTATGCCACGCCGGTGCATCCGGACGAATCGGGAGGGTCAACGATTGTGGGGTCGCACTCGCTGATTCCGGATGCGCTCTATCATGCGTTTGGAACCTTTGGGGCGCTGATGTCGCCGGAGCTGCCGTTGAGCCGGCGGCAGCATGAAATGATTGCAACCATGGTCTCGGTGACCAACCGGTGCGTGTATTGAATCGAGTCGCACGCAGAGTTTCTGCGTAGGGTGACGCTGGATAAAGAGCTGGTGGAGGCGCTGGAAAAGGATTACACGACCGCTCCTATCACGCCGCAGGAGCGGGTGATGGTGGACTATGTCGTCAAGCTGACCAAGGACGCGACTCGCGTTTGGAAGGACGACATTGAGGGCCTGCGGGCGGCGGGATTTGACGATCGCGGGATATTGCAGATTACGCTGATTGCGTCATGGTTTAACTATATTAATCGGGTGGCGGATGCGCTGGGGGTGGGGCGGGAGTGAAGTTTCTAGGGGTTGTCAGTGACCCTGAGGTGCACTGGCCAGCGTTGCTGGTGAAATGGCGACGTTTCGACGGTGAACGAGGTAATTTCGATATGCCAAGGGACGGAAATGGGCCGCATCGCAATCACGATACTAGTCGCCGATAAACCTGAGATACAACTGGGGATGGCTGCGGCAGTGGATTGCCAGCTTCCGAACTTGACTAAGCACATCTTTCTCCTCTTCATTAACGGGTCTCTGCGATGAGCCGGTCCAGTTCTTCCAGGACGGGATACATCTGCATGCCATTGAAGATTGTATTGCTGTCTGGATCGACATGCCGCAGCATCGGGAATCGAGGGTCGCCTATTGGGAGTAGGCGGTTCAAAATGGCCCGATCCCCTAGACCTCGCCTAGTTCTTTCCCTTGAATTGTTTGAAGGGCTACTTTAATAGGCACGTGTCCTCCCCGCGATCCATCAATCTCTCCGAACCGGACACAGAATAGAACCTACGTGGTGCTTCTAGGAAGCATGGGTGTCGAAATCAGAGATTACACTCAAGATCCTAGTCAATGAGTGACCGTCTCGCCATGCTTTGCAGCTACAGCATCCCGCCAGTCTTTACCGCCAGAATATTCAGCGCCATTTCGAGTTTCGTGATGGCCGCACCGATTTCCGGATGCTTTCCAATCTTTTCTTGCAGCGCCTTCAGAATCTGGTGAGCACCTGCGACATGCGCTGCTGCTTGGGCTTGCTCGGGATTGTTCTGCGTTTCCATGGACGCTCCTCCCCTGTACTCTCGAGTCTACATTGCGTCTCCACCCATTTTACGCATCCAACGATATCGGCAGTATGTTGACGAAATCAGGCCATAGATTACCTACTTCAAGGGGCACCTACCTAAACCTTTTATCCAATGGCTTCAAACCATCTGCACGGCAGATGTGTGATTGTTTCCTTTTGCTACTAAACTTGCCTAGAGGCAAGGCTTCGGGGGTTTTTCTCGCGCCTCCACTCTTCACCCATGTCAGAGTCGTTAGCAGAGTTTTTCCTGGCGAACTTTCGGGCGCACCGCGATGAGCGCGCTTACGGGCGGCGGCGTGGATACCGGATGGAGTGGTTCACTTACGGGCAGGTTCTGGAGATGGCGTTCCGGTTTCCCCGGGAACTGGAGGTGCGAGGGATCGGCAAGGGCGACCGGGTGATGCTTTGGGGGGAGAATTGCGCGGAGTGGGTTGCGGTGTTCTTTGGTTGTGCTTTAAACGGCGTTGTGGTTGTTCCGATGGATGATGGGGCGTCTGGGGAGTTTGCGGCGCGGGTTGCGCGGCAGGTCGAGGCAAAGCTTTGGGTTTGTTCGCGGCGGCACTCGGCGGAGGGTATCGCTGAGACTCCGATAGTTATCCTTGAGGAGATCAAAACCCCCACTTCTCGCAAGAGAAGCGAGAAGTGGGGCACCCCTGCCCCATCGTTTGCGGCCGTCGGCCGCGATGACATCTTGCAAATTGTGTTTACCTCCGGGACTACCGCTGAGCCCAAGGGCGTGGTGATTACGCATGGGAATGTGCTGGCGAACATCGAGCCGCTGGAGCGGGAGATGCAAGCTTATTTGAAGTATGAGCGGTGGGTGCATCCGGTGCGGTTTTTGAATTTGCTGCCGTTGAGTCATGTGTTCGGGCAATTTTTGGGAATGTTATTGCCTCCGTTGCTGGGTGGGACTGTGATTTTTCAGGAGGAATTGAAGCCTTCGGAGATTATCAGCACGATTCGGCGGGAGCGCGTCTCGGTGCTGGTGAGTGTGCCGAGAGTTTTGCAATCGTTGAAGCAGAAGATCGAACGCGACCTCGAAGACCGAGGACAGACTGCTGACTTCCGGCTGCGGTTCCGCGCGTCTGAAGGGAAACATTTTTTACGCCGGTGGTGGATTTTCCGTGACATTCGCCGGCAGTTTGGCTGGAAGTTCTGGGCATTTATTTGTGGAGGCGCCGCACTGGATGCCGAGACCGAACAGTTCTGGGATCGCCTGGGATACGCCGCGATTCAGGGATATGGACTGACCGAGACTACATCGCTGATCAGCGTGAATCACCCGTTCAAGTTGGGGAAAGGGTCGATTGGGAAGGTGCTGCCGGGGCGGGAGGTGAAGTTGGCGGAAGATGGCGAGATATTGATCCGCGGAGGTGGGGTAGCGGCGGGATATTGGAATAAGAGCGGAGAGCACCGAGTCACCAATGAAGACGGGTGGTACCGCACCGGCGACGTGGGCGCGCTGGATGAGGCGGGAAATCTTTATTTCAAGGGCCGGAAGAAAGACGTAATCGTGACGCCGGCGGGGCTGAATATTTATCCGGAAGATTTGGAAGCGGCGCTGCGGCGGCAGCCGGAAGTGAAAGACTGCGTGGTGGTGGGGATCGAGCGCGGGGGGAATGCGGAGCCCTGCGCAGTGGTGATTCTGCGTGGCGATGAGAGAGCGGAAGAAGTGGTGGAGCGTGCGAACCGGACCCTGGCGGAATTTCAGCGAATGCGGATGTGGGTGAAGTGGCCGCGGGAGGATTTTCCGCGCACCAGCACGCAGAAGCCGCGGCGGAACGTGATTGCCGAATTCGCGGCCAGTCAGCTTCTGCAAAACGGAGAAACCAGGGCGGCGAGCGATAACCCTGTGATGGAGTTGATTGAGCGGATCACTGGACGAAAAGCGGTGAACGCAAATGCCGAAGCGAAGCTCAACTCCGATCTGTCGTCTGACCTGGGGCTGAGTTCGCTGGATCGCGTGGAATTGATCAGCGCTCTGGAAGATCGATATCAAGTAGACCTGAGCGAGACGCACTTCAGCGCGGCGCGCACTGTCGGCGATATAGAACAGATGTTGCGTGGTGAGGCGTGTCCGCGCGCGGAGTACCACTATCCGGCGTGGGTGTTGCGATGGCCGGTGACGTGGGTGCGATGGCTGGCGCATTATTTGTCGATAAAGCCGGCGATATTGTTGCTGGGCTGGCCGCGAATTGAAGGGCGAGAGAATCTGCGCGGCTGGAATGGGCCGCTGCTGCTGGTCTGCAATCATATTGCGGACGTGGATTTTGCATTCGTGCAGGCGGCTTTGCCGGCGGGGCTGCGGAACCGCATTGCGATTGCGACTCGGGGAGAAGCCTTGGAGGCGTTGCACACGCCGGCTGCGGACAGATGTTTCTTCGGCAAAATCTACGACCGCACGGGGTGGTTGCTTGGGGTTTCACTGCTGAATTTATTTCCGCTACCGCGCGAAGCCGGCTTCCGGCAGAGCTTTGCTTACGCGGGGCAGGCCGTGGATCGGGGCTACAGCGTGCTTGTGTTTCCCGAAGGGCGGCACACGGTGGATGGGAAGATGAATCCGTTTCGCGCCGGGATTGGGCTGCTGGCGAATAATCTGAACATTCCCGTGCTGCCGATGCGAATTGTGGGATTGTTTGAAGTGAAGCAAGCGGGCAGGAAATTCGCGCGCCCGGGAAAGATCGGAGTGCGAATTGGACGGCCAATCAAATTTGCTCCGGGCAGCGATCCCGCGCAGATCGCGCGGGACTTGCAGAACGCGGTAGCAGCTTTGTGAGCGGGTAGCTAGGTGTCTCGGGATGTTTCCCGCAGCGGCTAAAAGCCGCTGTTAATTATGGGGAGCCTTATCGCAGCGCCGAGCGCTGCGCCACCCAAAATCGCCGAACAAGACGCTATTCTTCGTCCATGCCGCCATCTTCTTTTTTTTGCGAATCCTCGTCGATTTTAAGTTCAGGGAGATTTGCGCCGCCAAGAGAGCGATTCAGAACGGGCAGATCGGTGGCGCGCAACGCATCCCAACGTTGCATTACATCTTTTGCGTCATGTTCGATCGCGGCTGTGGCTTCCGTTTGCGAGGTTGTTGGCTCCGCATCCACCTGCCAAACCTGGCCATACAAAATGGCAACTTGTCCGTTCACCCGGGAGAGAGTGATTTCGTTCGCCGGTGCTGAAGGTCCCGCGGTTCCCGTCAAGACTGCCGTGAGTTTCGTTTCGAAGGTTTGAACAGAATCATGCACCGGCCCAGTAGCCTCCTGGATCAGCTTTTGCAGCGGATCGCGAAGCGACCCCGCCTGCAAAGCCGCTTGCGAGGTCTGGCTGAGAAGAGCCGCGAGGCTGGTTTCGAGTTGGAACTTTTTTTCGAGTCCGGCGGGTGAGGCTTTTACTCGCGGATCTATCTTTACCACAAACGGCGCAGTATAAGTCTTTCCATCGGCGGTAAGGCGCGCCGTGAAGGTTCCTGGCAAAGCGGTTGGGCCGAGGGGGAGCCGAGGAGTATCGCCGGGAATCGCAGAGATCGGATATTCGTGGTGCGTGGATTCGGGCGTGAAATAGTGCAGATCCCAAACCCAGCGGTGCGTGCCGGCGTCGGTAGACAAAGAGTGGAATGGGCGCAGCCAATACAGAGGGATGAGTTGTTTCTTGAGTTCCTCTTCTGTGGATTCGGGTTTGTCGGTGCTGGAAAACTTGCGAACCAGTTGGCCGCGAGCATCGAGAATTTCCAGAGTAACGGGCGCGGAGGTTGCGTGTGCGAGATAGTAATCGATGATGGCGCCATCGGGAGGATTGGCGGCGGCGGGTTCGTCGGGGGGAAGGGGCGTGTCCGTGTAGTTATCGCGCTGAATACGGAACGCGGAGGCGGGAGTAAAAAGATGAGCTTCGTTTGTGCCCGAAAGTTTTGCCACTTCGCGCAGCGGGGCGATGTCATCCAGAATCCAGAAGGAGCGGCCGTGCGTGGCGACGATGAGATCGTCGTCGTGAATCCACAGATCGCGCATGGAGGTATGCGGCAGATTCAATTGCAGCGATTGCCAGTGGTCGCCATCGTCGAACGAGACCCAGACGGAATTCTCCGTGCCGGCGAACAGCAGGCCTTTGCGCACGGGATCTTCACGGACGGTGTCCACGGGTCCGAAGTCGGGAAGGCCGTTGATGATCAGCTTCCAGTTTTTGCCGCCATCGTGAGTGCGGTAAATGTATGGACGCTCGTCGTTAATGCGGAACCGGCTGACGGATACATAAGCCAAGTCGTCATCAAAATGCGAGGCGCTGATCTGCGTGACTTTGCTCCATGGGGTCAGCTCCGGCGGAGTAATGTCGTTCCACTTCTTGCCGCCGTCGCGAGTCTGCCAGATCATGCCGTCGTCGGTGCCAGCCCAAAGCGTGTTGATGTTCTTGAACGAAGGCGCCAGAGCGTAGATGACTCCGCGTTGTTTCTCGGCATTCTTGGGAACCAGACTGCCCACGCTGGCTGGAATGCCAGGATTTTCGCGGGTCAGATCGTTGCTGATGGTCTGCCAGGAGTTCCCGCCGTCGGTAGTTTTGAAGAGGATATTGCTGGCGAAATAGAGTGTGTGCGGATCGAGCGGCGAGAACATGGTCGGCTCGGTGCGGTCGGTGCGATATTTCGGATTGCGTAGCGGGATGGGCGTGACGTTCTGTACCTCTCCGGTGGACCAGTGAAACTTGGAGACCTCGCTGCGGCCGCCGCCGTAGATAATGTCGGGATCGAGGGGATCGGGCGCGACGTAGCCGTATTCGATCACGCCAACGGGATGCCACTCGCGGTAGGTGATGGCTCCATCGTTGCCGCGGCTGGAGATGCAGACGGAGCCGCTCTCCTGCTGGCCGGCGCAGACGCGATAAGGAAAATCGGCAGTGACCGCGACGTGATAGAACTGCGCGGTCGGCTGGTTGTACCAGGAACTCCAACTGGATCCGCCGTTGACGGTAACGAGCGCGCCCTGATCGCTGACGAGAAGAATAATGTTGGGATTGTTGGGATTAATCCAGAGATTTTGATAATCATCGCCACCGGGTGCGCCGCGGAAGCCAGACCAAGTCTTCCCGCCGTCGATGGACTTCATAGTTACGGTGCTGGCGCTGTAGACTACATCGGCATTTTTGGAATCGACTCGTGGGATGGCAAGGTCGCCGCCGCCGATGCGGCCCGAGGGACGGGGATCGTCGGTGATCTTCGACCAGTTTTCGCCGGCGTCATCGGAGCGATAAAAAGCGAGCGCGCCAGAGGCGGCGGCAATCGTGGCGTAAAGGCGGCGCGAATCGCTGGGCGCGATGGCGACATAGATTTGCGAGAGATCTTTCGGCAGGCCGTTGGTTAGCGGATGAAAAGTACTTCCGCCGTCGGTTGATTTGAACAATCCGCCCCCGGTGCCGTTGACTCCGTTGCCGTCTTCCCACGGGCCTTCGCGCACTTCCCACATCGAGGCATAGATCACATCGGGATTGGAGGGATCGATCTCGACGTCGGAGGCGCCGGTGTTTTCGTCTTTGTAGATGATTTTTTGCCATGACTGGCCGCCGTCGGTCGAGAGGAAAAGGCCACGCTCTTCGTTCGGACCGTAAGGATGGCCGAGCACGGCGGCGAAAACGCGATTGGGATCGCGCGGGTCAACGGCGAGCGCGGGGATTTGCTGGCCATCGCGCAGGCCGAGATGAGTCCAGGTTTTTCCGGCGTCGGTGGATTTATAAATTCCGCGTCCGACGGAGAGGTCGGGACGATGCAAACCTTCACCGCTGGCGACATAAATAATGTTGGGATTGGATGGTGCAACGGCGATTGCACCGATGGACTGCGTGGATTCGTGATCGAAGATCGGATTCCAGGTACGGCCATAATCGTCCGATTTCCAAACTCCGCCGTTGACCTGGGCCATGTAGAAAAGGTTGGGTTGGCTGGGAACCCCGGTGGCGGCGCGGGTGCGGCCTCCACGAAAGGGGCCAATCATGCGCCAGTGCAGATCCTGATAAGTGTTTTCGGGAACCTGCTGCGCAACGGCGGACGCAATCGAGAAGAAAGAGTACAGACAGATCAGCAGACGAGAAACTTTGCGAGATGCGGTCACTTGGCCCCCTGAAGCGCGAACAGCCAAACTTCAAAGCATAAACTAAAAGATGCGGGGATGTGTGGCGCCTTAGCCGATTTCGTCCAAAGTTTCTTGTAAGTCGCTTTTGGGTGCGGGCGTTGCGCCGGACTGGGTGGCGACCCAGGCGCCGACGCGATTTGCGGTTTCGTTGATTTGCGCCAGCGGCGTCTGCCGAAGATATCCGTGAACTAGGGCGGCGGTGAAAGCGTCGCCGGCGCCGACGGTATCGGCGACCTTTATTTTGAAGCCGGGATGCTCATTCGATTCGTCGGCTGATACCAAGATGCTGCCGTTTGTACCGCGCGTGACGCACACCAGATCGAGGTGGTGGGTGGCCAGCAAGCGGCGCGCCGAACTTTCTTCTGACTCGTGTTGCAGGTCGAAGAGCCGCATTATGCGGGGAAGTTCTTCGTGGTTCAGTTTGACCACCGATGCGAGCGCCATTGATTCCGCGAGAACTTGCGCAGTGAAGAAATCCTGCCGGAGATTCACATCGAAAACGCGGAGAGCGCCCGGCCGTATGGCGCCAAGAAATTTAAGAATGGTGGTGTGGCTGGTTTCCGAGCGCTGCGCCAACGATCCGAAGCAGACGGCATCGGCACGCTGCGCCAGCGTTTGCCATTGCGGCGTCCAGGCGAGGAAATCCCACGCGACCGACTGGGAGATTTCGAAGAGCGGTTGACCGGACTTATCCACTTCAACTTTGACGGTTCCCGTAGGATGATCGGCGTCACGCTGAATAAATTCTATTGAGAGGCCAAGTTCCTTCAGTCGTTGGAAGGCTTGAGCGCTGAGATCATCCTCACCCAGCCGGCTGGCCGGAATTCCTTCATCTCCGAGCAGAGAAGTGATGTAGGCAAAGTTGGCGGGAGCTCCGCCGAGTTGCTTGCCGGCGGGAAACAAGTCCCATAGCAACTCGCCGAGACCGACGACAACGTGCGTTTCTTTCAGCATGGGAGCTTTCCGGGCAAGCGAGGCGGTTGCAGGAACCAACGAACTGGCGGAGAATCGGGACGCGCGAATCGAGATCGAAACATGGCAAAGTCTCGCGACGAAATCAAACTACATCAGAGGGTTCTTTATGGTGCGATCCATGATAGTGAGATTTATTCCAGCCAAAAGCTGGGCGATGCTGCTTTTCCTGACACTGGCGCTGGCTTCACAGGATAGCGCAAATTTGCCGTTCGGGTCGTGGCACCGATTGTCGGAGACTCCTATCATCGCGCCGCGCGGGGATGGATGGGAATCGGCGGGCACGTTTAACCCCTCCGTGATGATTCGGGGCAACAAGATTGTCATGCTGTACCGAGCCCAGGATAAGGCTGGTACCTCGCGGCTGGGTTATGCCGAGAGCACTGACGGAGCCCACTTTACGCGGCGCAGCGAGCCAGTGTTTTCTCCTGAAGAGGACTACGAAAAGGATGGAGGCGTGGAAGATCCCCGTCTGGTGCAGTTCGGCGACACTTATTACTTGACCTATACCGGTTACAACAAGAAAGATGCACAACTCTGTTTAGCCACTTCGAAAGATCTCATTCATTGGGAACGAAGAGGCGTGATTCTTCCCGCCTATAAGGGAAACTGGAATGTTCGCTGGACGAAGTCCGGGGCGATTGTGCCGGAGAAAATTGGCGGCAAATATTGGATGTACTTCCTGGGAACAACTCGCGACAACAATGACCAGATGGGACTGGCATGGTCGGTGGATTTGTTGCGCTGGACTGACGCAACCGACGCGCCAGTCTTGCCGGCGCGAGCGGGAAAATTTGATGCGCGCGTAGTCGAGCCCGGACCTGCGCCCATCTTGACGCCGAAGGGAATTGTCCTGGTTTACAACGGCGCGGACGACAAACTTGTTTATCGCACGGGCGTCGCGGTGTTCGACCGCAACGATCCGCGGAAATTGATTTCGCGAACGGATGCGCCCATCTTTGCTCCTGAAAAAGAATGGGAAAAGGTTGGGCAGGTTCCGAATGTCGTGTTTGTGGAGGGAATGGTGCGAAAGGACAAGCGGTTGCTCTTTTACTACGGAGGGGCTGACGCCACGGTCGGAGTTGCGGAAGCGCAGCTAGTTCCTTAGCAAGGAACTCACTCGGAGTTCCCGAGCGAGAGCTCGCTTCCCAAAGCGAAGGGAGTTCGCTTTGGGGCCCGCGAAGGTCACATAGTGCTGATTTTGATGTAGCGCTTAAGGTCTGGCAGTGAGTTAACCAGAATGTATCCGGCGAACACTATGCCAGCCACACCCGCCACGGTCGTAACCACTTGCAAGGCCGATAGAGCTTTTTTCATAGCGCTCCTCTTTTTAGTCATTCGAAGGTAGGATGTAAATCCGCCTTCAAAGGAAGCCGTTCAATTTATTTTTTCGAGCTTCTTTTTGAGGCTTCTAATCTGCCGAAGTTGGATGCTCCCAATCGCGGGTGCGGGAGACGGCTTCATTCCAGCGCTGTCGCAATTGGGCGACTTGAGAAGATGCCATGCGAGGTTCGAATCGGCGTTCCTCTTGTGGGAGGTCAGAAATCGCCTGGAGACTTTTCCAGAAGCCCGATGCCAGACCAGCCAGGAACGCGGCTCCCAGCGCCGTCGTTTCCGTGATCGCAGGGCGCACCACGGGCACACCGAGAATATCCGCCTGAAATTGCATGAGGGCGTTGTTCGCGGATGCGCCGCCATCCACGCGCAACTCCTTGAGTGGAGTGCCGGTGTCGGTCTGGACTGCGTCCATGAGATCCGCGACTTGATACGCAATACTTTCAAGGGCCGCTCGCGCGATGTGGCCGGCTGTACTGCCCCGCGTGAGTCCGAAGATTGAGCCGCGAGCGTCGGAATCCCAGTGCGGAGCGCCCAGGCCCACGAATGCGGGGACGAAATAAACTCCGCCGTTGTCGGAGACGGAATTGGCTAGAGCTTCCACGTCAGACGAGGCGCGAATGATTCCGAGTCCGTCACGTAGCCACTGAACCACGGCGCCGCCGACGAATACGCTGCCCTCGAGCGCGTATTTGGTGGTGCCGGCGATTTTCCAGGCGACGGTTGTGAGCAGTCGATTGCTCGATGCGACGGCGCGAGTTCCCGTGCTCTGCAACATGAAGCAGCCCGTGCCGTAGGTGTTCTTGGTGATGCCGGGCGTGAAGCATCTTTGGCCGAAGAGCGCGGCCTGCTGATCGCCGGCGATGCCAGCGATTTGTATGCCGTTCAGCCCCGGGGCGGCACTTACTTCGCCATAGACTTCGCTGGAAGGCCGAACCGTGGGCAACATCGACGCCGGAATTCGGAACAGCGCTAACAGGTCGTTGTCCCAACTTCCAGAGGAAAGATTGAAAAGCATGGTGCGGGAGGCGTTGCTGGCATCGGTGATGTGCAGGCGGCCGGCAGTCAATTTCCAAAGCAGCCAGGTGTCGACGGTGCCGAAGGCCAGACGGTTCTCCCCGGAGAGTTGGCGGGCGTTGGGCACGTGATCCAGAATCCATGAAATTTTGCTGGCGGAAAAATAAGCGTCGATCAGCAGGCCGGTACGCTGCTGGATCATATTTTCGTGACCTTGGGCTTTGAGTTCCGCGCAGAATCCGGCGGTGCGGCGATCCTGCCATACGATGGCGTTGTAGATAGGCTTGCCAGTGGAGCGGTCCCAGACGATGGTAGTTTCGCGCTGGTTGGTGATGCCAATGGCGGCGATGTCGCTACGCTGCAACTGCGCGTGGGATAAGGCTTCCAAAGCGACAGCGATCTGCGATGCGGCGATTTCTTCGGGATCGTGCTCCACCCATCCCGGCTGCGGAAAAATCTGCGTGAATTCGCGCTGGGCGACGGAGCGGACGCGGCCTTCGGGATCGAATAAGAGCGCGCGGGAACTGGTTGTGCCCTGGTCGAGAGCGAGAATGTAATGCAAGCGGCCTCCTGTTGCTACGGACGTGATTGAGACGAAGGCTGCGACGCGTGCAGAAATCGTCGAATTCCAACGTCATAAATCGTGGCGCCGACTAGTCCACCGATGAGCGGCGCAACTACCGGCACCCACCAGACGCGAGCGCCGTCGGTGAGCCCATTGTTCTTGAATCCGGCTAGAGCGGTAAACAGCCGCGGGCCAAAATCGCGGGCGGGGTTGATGGGATATCCGTGCATGCCGCCGAAGCTCATGCCAATCGCTATCACAACCAGGCCAATCATCAGCGGCGCGAGGTTGGCCCCCGGCGGGACATTCAACTCGTCGGTGATCGCCAACACCATCAACAGAAGCAGAGCGGTGCCGATGACTTGGTCGAGAAATCCCGCTTGCGGCCACGCGGGAAAGGCCGGGAAGGTGGTGAACACGCCTGCCGTTCGCTCCAGTTGCGGATCAACCTGGTGAAACGCCGGAAGATAGTTTCGATAGGTGAGCGCTGCGGCGAAGAACGCTCCCGCTGTTTGCGCTAAGAAATAAGGAATAACCTTGCGCCAGGGAAAACCGCGAAACACCGCGAGGGTGAGAGTGACCGCGGGGTTGAGATGTCCGCCGGAAACTTTTCCGGCGACGTAAATCCCCATCGTGACCGCCAGTCCCCAACCCAGGGTGATGTTGGTGTAGCCGCCGTGAACCGTGGCTGCGGGCGCGTTTGCGGGGAACAGAACGACCATGGCGACCACGCCCGTGCCGAAGAGGATTAGGACAAAGGTTCCGAGGAACTCGGCAATCATCTCGGCCAATAACGTTGGCGGCTTGCTCATTATTAACTTACTCCTGCTGTCGGGGCGGCTTAGGAATCGCGAGTAGTCTAGCAAGGATTTGAGGGCGCGCTAAGTGTTTCGATCTGGAAGACGACCTCCACAGTCCAGGCCATCCTGCTGAGTAACTAAAAGTGTAATCACGGGTATTTCCTCTTGACACGCGGGGCGGGGCCTGTAAGATAGGAGAATATTTATTCATTATAGTGAATAAATATTCATAATGAATAAAGTGCTGCGGCAGAGGGCGGTTTTGGAGGCATTGCGGCAGGGGCCGGTGGCCAGCCAGGAGAATCTGCAGAGGGCCTTGCGCAAGCGGGGTTTCAAGGTGGGCCAGGCAACGCTTTCACGGGATATACGGGATCTGAATTTGAGCAAGACGGCCGCCGGCTACACCTTGCCGCAGGGAGACGGCGCTTCCGGTCTGGCTCTGCCCCCGGTGCAGCGTTTGGTCCGCGAGTTCGTGCTGGATGTGCGCCCGGCACAGAATTTGCTGGTGCTGAAAACAATTGTTGGCAGCGCGCAGCCGGTTGCGGCGGCGATGGATGAACAGGAGTGGGAGGAAATGGTGGGAACGATTGCGGGCGACGACACTATCCTGATCATTTGCCCGGACAAAGAGGCGGCCAAGAAAGTTGCAGCACGGATTGAGGAGATGCTCGGCTAATGGGGGCAAAGCTTAAAAGCGCGGTGCTCGGAGCCAGCGGCTATTCGGGGCTGGAACTGACGCGCATCCTCGATCGTCATCCCCGGCTGGAAAGGCCAGTATTGCTCCGGCGTGAAAGCGGGAATGGAGGGCCTGCGGATTTGGCGGAGATTTTTCCTGAGTTGTCGGGCAACGGAGGCTACCCGCTCCGGACGCTCGCGTGGGCAGAGTTGAAGCATCAGGGCGTGGAATTGCTTTTTCTGGCGACGCCGCATGAAGCCTCGCGGGCGCTTGTGCCTGAGGCCATCGCGCAGGGACTGCGAGTGATCGACCTCAGCGGCGCGTGGAGGCTTAAGCAGGAGCGGCATCGAGCCGTCTATTCGTTTCAGGATGTAGACGCGGTGACGGCTGCAGAGTTGACCGAAGAGGCAGTGTACGGCTCGCCGGAGTTGAACGGCGACTGCATTCCTAAGGCGCAGTTGGTGGCGAATCCCGGATGCTATGCGACGTCGGTGATTCTGGCGTTGGCCCCGCTGCTTAAGGCAGATCTCATCGATCGCGGGCGCGGAATTATTTCCGATTCGAAGTCCGGCGTATCGGGAGCGGGCAAGGCTGCGACGTCCCGCACTCATTTCGTTTCTGTGGCGGATAATTTTTCGGCGTATTCGGTTTTCAACCACCGGCATTTGGGCGAGATGGTGGAGCAGTTGGGTCTGGAGGATGCGGAACTGACGTTCACGCCGCATCTGCTGCCGATTCCGCGTGGCATTTTGTCGACCATCTATGTTCAGCTGAATCGAGCAATGAATACGGCGGAAGTGGAATCTTGCCTGCGCGGTTTTTATGCGGGCAAACACTGGGTACGAATTTTTCCGGCATCGAACCTGCCGGAGTTGCAGTTTTCGCTGCATACGAATTACTGCGATCTTGGCTTCTGCCTGGCGGCGGATGGGCGGCGGATGGTGCTGGTTTCCTGTTTGGACAATCTGTTGAAAGGCGCGGCGGGACAGGCAGTGCAGAACATGAATCTGATGTATGGCTGGGAAGAGCGGGAGGGTCTGTAGTGACGATTGTAGTAAAAATCGGCGGAGCGGCGATCGACGATGCGGCGGCTTTGCGGAAGTGCGCACGGTCCATCGCGGAACTGGCGCAGGATGGGCATCGCGTGGCCGTGGTTCATGGCGGTGGCGGGGCGCTCTCGCGCATGCTGGCGCGGCTGGGGAAGAAAAGCGAATTCGTGGATGGCCTGCGCGTGACCGATGCGGAGACGCGGGATGTGGCCTTGATGGTGCTGGGTGGAATCGTAAACAAGAATCTGGTGGCGGCGATTCAGGCCGCGGGCATGCCGGCAATCGGCTTCTGCGGCGGCGATGGAATGACGTTTCGCGCGCGCAAGAAGCTGGTTCACGGCCGCGACTTGGGGTTTGTCGGCGAGATTTGTTTCGCTGAGCCGTGCTGGATTGAGGCGTTGTGGCAGCAGGGAGGAATTCCGGTGATGGCTTCGCTGGCGCTGGGAGCGGACGGCGAATATTACAACGTGAATGCCGATGAAATGGCGGCATCCTGCGCGGCGGCCTGCCATGCCGACACATTGATTTTTCTCACCGATGTGCCCGGCGTCAAAGATGCGACGGGCAGCGTGATGCCGTGGTTGAGCACCCGGCAGGCAGCGGAACTGGCCGCGAGCTCGATAATCAGCGGAGGAATGTTGCCAAAGCTGTACGCGTGCGAACTCGCCTTGAAGCAGGGAGTGGGGCGCGTGAGAATTTTGCCGACGGCTGAGGTCGAGAGGTTGCCACAGTTTTATCTGACCAAGCTGTCGTGCGGCACGGAGGTTACGTATTCATGAGTTCATCGGTCACCGCCCGCTATCGCTTGCAGCGGGCGGATTCTCGAACACAGAAGAAGGAGTCAACGTTGAATAGTCACGTGCAAGGCAGAGCGGTGGCTGCGCCGGCGAGAGCGCCGCAGGTGTTCTGGTGTCCGGATCTGGTTTCGACTCGCGATCTCGGTCCGGCTGGCGTGGATGCGGTGTTGAATCTAGCCGGAATCATGAAGTCACGTCCCGCGGATTTTCGCAAAGCGCTCTCGGGAAAACAGATGGTGATGTTCTTCGAGAAGCCATCGTTGCGAACCCGGCTGACATTCGAAGCGGGAATGGTCGGCCTGGGCGGGACGGCGATGTTTGTCGACCAGACTCACGAACGGCTGGATGCGCGCGAAAAGTTGAGCGATGTGGCGCATAACCTGGAGCGATGGGTGGATCTGATTGTGCTGCGCACTTATTCGCAGGGGACGATCGAGGGCATGGCGAAGCATGCGTGCGTCCCGGTGATTAATGCGCTGAGCGATTTGGAGCATCCCTGCCAGGCACTGGCGGATTATCTGACGCTGCTGGAGCGGTTCGGCGACATGAAAAACCGATGCCTTGCCTATGTTGGCGACGGAAACAACGTAGCGCATTCGTTGATGCTCACCTGCGCGTGCCTGGGGTCCTCGATCCGGATTGCAACGCCGCCGGGCTATGCGCCCGATCGGCAGATTGTTGCGGATGCCCGCGAGATTGCGGAGGAAACCGGCGCGGAGATCGTTCTACTCAACAATCCGCATGAAGCTGTTGCCGGAGCGGATGCAGTTTACACGGACGCCTGGGTCAGCATGGGACAGGAAAGAGAAGAGAGCGAGCGATCCCAGATTTTTCCGCCGTATCAGGTGAATGCGGAATTGATGGCGAAAGCCGCTCCCCACGCGGTCTTCATGCACTGTCTTCCGGCGCACCGCGGGGTGGAAGTGACCGATGCGGTTATGGATTCGGAGCGGTCTCTGATTTTTGAGCAGGCGGAAAACCGTCTGCACGTACAAAAAGCGATACTGTATTTACTGCTGGGCGGCGGAGATCGACTGCCCGCGAGGAGCGCTCATGCCTAAAAAAATTGTTCTTGCTTATTCGGGAGGACTCGATACCTCCATCATCATTCCATGGCTTAAGGAAAATTACGCATACAGCGTCATTGCCATGGTCGGCGACGTGGGCCAGGGGGACGATATCGAAGCCGTCGTCGAGAAAGCTTATGCAACCGGGGCCAGCAAAGTAGTCGTCGAGGATCTTCGCGAAGAGTTTCTTACCGGATATGTTTTCCCCGCTTTGCGCGCGGGCGCCGTGTATGAGCATAAGTATTTGCTGGGTACATCGCTGGCGCGTCCGGTGATTGCGAAGCGTCAGGTGGAAGTTGCGCTGCGCGAGGGAGCGACCGCCGTGGCGCACGGCTGCACGGGCAAAGGAAACGATCAGGTTCGTTTCGAGTTAACTTATCAGGCGCTCGCGCCCGAGCTGAAAGTAGTCGCGCCGTGGCGGGAGTGGACTTTGAAATCGCGCGAAGATTGTCTGGATTACGCCGAGCAGCACGGCATTCCGGTGGCCGCGAGCCGCGAGAAAATCCATAGCCGCGACCGCAATTTGTGGCACCTCAGTCACGAGGGCGGAGAACTGGAAGACGCTGCCAATGCTCCGCTCGCGACCACGTGGCAGATGACGCGTTCGCCGCAAGAGGCGCCCGACAAGGATGAGCAGGTAACCATCGGTTTCGAGAAAGGGAATCCGGTCGCGGTGAATGGGATGAAACTCGATCCGGTTTCGCTGGTTGAATTGCTCAACGAAATTGGCTCGCGCAATGCCATTGGCCGCGTCGATCTGGTGGAGAACCGCTTCGTGGGAATGAAGTCGCGTGGCTGTTATGAAACTCCCGGCGGAACGTTGCTGATTGCGGCGCATCGCGAACTGGAGGCGCTGTGCCTGGAGCGCGAAGTCGCGCACTTTAAACAAGGTGTGGCGCTGAAGTATGCGGAGCTGGTTTATTTCGGACTGTGGTTTACGCCGCTGCGCGAAGCACTCGACGCTTTCGTCTCCAGCACGCAGACGGAAATGACGGGCAGCGTGACGCTCTCTTTGTATAAGGGAAATGTTGCCATCGTGAGCCGGCAATCGAACAACTCGCTCTATCGCACCGATCTCTCGTCATTCACCATGGGCGATAGTTACGACCAGAAAGATGCGGCAGGTTTCATCCGGATCCTCGGTCTGCCCTCGCGCACCCGCGCTCGCGCCCGGCAGGAGGTCGCGCGATGAAGATGTGGTCGGGGCGGTTCCGGCAGCCTCTGGACCCGCAATTCGAGCGCTGGCAGCGGTCATTTGACTTCGACCGCCGGCTGTTGAGCTACGAGTTGGCGGCGAGCGGAGCGCACGCTCGCGCTTTGAAGAATGCGGGCGTTCTCAATGCGGATGAACTCATCGGCATTCTGGAAGGACTGCAGCAGATCGGAGAGACGTTTTCCCCTGTCTCGCAAAAGATGCGGGACCCTTCGACAAGCTCAGGGCAGGCAGTGGTGCAAACCACGGAACCCGTCGACGACGAAGCCGAGGATGTCCATCACTTCGTAGAGAAGCAACTGGCGGCGCGCATTGGCGACTTGGGATACAAGCTGCACAGCGGCCGTAGCCGCAACGAACAGATTGCCACGGATCTGCGGCTTTACGTGCGGGCTGCGATTGATGAGCTGCGTTCGCAACTGGCCGGGGTCTGCGGGACGCTCACCGGTCGTGCCGAACAAGCAGGCAGCGCGGCTATGCCGGCTTACACCCACTTGCAGCATGCGGAGCCGGTGTTGGTGGCCCATTGGCTGCTGGCTTACGTGGAAATGTTCTTGCGGGATGCGGAGCGGCTGGCGGATTGCCGCAAGCGAGTGAATTTGTGTCCGCTGGGATCGGGGGCCGTGGCCGGTGCTACGCTGCGGCTGGATCGCGTATTCATGGCGGATCAGCTCGATTTTGCGGCCCCGACTGCGAACAGTATTGATGCCACCAGCGACCGCGATTTTGTTCTTGAATTTGTGAACGCGCTTTCGCTTCTGAGTTTGCACCTGAGTCGCTGGGCCGAGGAGATGATTCTTTTCTCGACGCAGGAATTTGGTTTTGTGCACTTGCCGGAGGCGTACTCAACGGGCAGCAGCGCCATGCCGCAGAAAAAAAACCCCGATTTGCTGGAGCTGGTGCGGGGCAAGGCGGGACGAATCGCCGGGAACGCTGCCGCATTGGCTATGACGCTGAAAGGTTTGCCCATGGCTTACAACAAAGACTTGCAGGAAACGCAGCAGCCGGTGTTCGATGCGGCGGATACGGCGCTCGGATTCTTGCCGTTGGTTGCCGGTTTCATGAAGGCCGTGGAGTTCGACCATGCGCGCATGAACGAGGCGTCGCAATCGGGATTTATGAATGCGTGGGCGGGAGCGACTTATCTTGTCGGCCGAGGCGTTCCCTCGCGCCTGGCGCACGAACAGATTGGAAGGGCCGTGAAGATGTGTCTGGAAAAAAACTGCGAGTTGCAGGATCTTGGACTCGACGAGCTACGCGGGTTGCATCCTGCATTCGATGAAAGCTTTTACGATTGCCTGAAACCGGCGGCGGTGCTGGCGATTCACGATGTGGTTGGAGGAACGGCTCCGACCAGGGTTCGGCAAGGGATTGCAGCGGCGAAAAAGAAGATCGAATCTTTGCGCGAGGAGGTCAGGATTCATGCGCACGCGTAAAGCGATTCTGCCGGACGCAGAGCAGATTCACGAACTGATCTCCGCTTACGCGGGCGATGGCACTTTGCTGCCGCGCACGCTGGCGGAAATTTGCGAGAACGTCAGAGACTTTGTAGTTCTTGAGGACGAAGGCCGCATCATCGGATGCGGCGCGCTGCATCTCTATGGTACCCATCTTGCTGAGATTCGCTCCATCACGGTGGGACCGCGGGCGCAAGGGCACGGCGGCGGTACCCGGCTGATGAAGGCGTTGATGGCCGAAGCCAAGCGGCATCGCGTGGATTGCATTTGCCTCTTCACGCGCGCTCCGGAATTTTTTGCGCGCCAGGGGTTTCAGATGGCCCAGCGCGAAGATCTTCCCGATAAGATTTATAAAGACTGCCACGTCTGCCCCAGATACCACCAGTGCGATGAGGTTGCGATGGTGCGGGGCAAGCTGCCTACATTTGCCATCCTGCCGGAGCCGGCAAACTGGCTGGTGAAGCTACAGGTGTGAGCGGGCTCTGTCTACATCCCTGTCCAGCCATGCCCCGAGGCAGGGATGGTTCGACCGCGGTTGATCTTCGCTGAGCGAAGCTTAATCCTAGCTCAGCATGACCGGGCTGCTGGCAACATTTAGAAATCCACAGATAGCGCTGGCAATGCTATGATTCCCAGCGGAAACCACAACTATGTCAATCGCGCCTCCGAGCCGCTCCACCGCAGCTTCCGCGGATTCGTCCTCTTCTTCTTATGCAATTCCTTTAGCCGTCGTGACCACGCTGTTTTTTATGTGGGGATTTCTCACCTGCCTGAATGACATTCTTGTTCCGCACCTGAAATCGATTTTCGATCTGAATTACCGGCAGGTCATGCTGGTTCAGTTTGCCTTCTTTGGAGCGTATTTTCTTTTCTCCATTCCGTCGGCCAAGATCATTGACTGGATTGGCTACCAGCGGTCCATGGTGGTGGGGCTCCTGACCATGGGCGTGGGGGCGTTTCTTTTTGTGCCCGCCGCCAGTGCGCCATCGTACCCATTGTTTCTGGCGGCGCTGGTGGTTCTGGCTGCTGGCATCACCTGCTTACAGGTGGCGGCGAATCCTTACGTGACTGTCCTGGGTAAAGCGGAAACCGCGTCGAGCCGCTTGAATCTGACCCAGGCTTTTAACTCGCTGGGCACATTTCTCGCTCCCTTCTTCGGTGGACTGCTGATTCTGAGCGCCGTTCCAAAAGCGATGGAGGAGATTCGCGCCCTGGCTCCGGACGCCCTGCAGGCTTATCGCCTGCATGAAGCGGCCACGGTCAAGACACCTTATGTGGGCCTGGGGATTGCGCTCGTAGTTTTGGCGGCGGCGATCGGCAGTTTCAAATTGCCGAAAATTCCGCAGGCTCAGCACAAAGTTGGCGAGAAAGTAGACGATTCGATTTGGAGACACCCAAACCTGATTCTTGGCGCTATCGGCATCTTTGTTTATGTCGGCGCGGAAGTTGCGATCGGAAGCTTCCTGGTGAACTACTTCAGCCAACCCGAGATTGGCGGCCTCACAGAAAAAGTTGCCTCCAGCTTTGTCGCGTTTTACTGGGGAGGGGCCATGGTCGGGCGATTCATCGGATCGGGACTGTTACAGAAGATGAAGACCGGACATCTGCTGGGCATTTGCGCAGTCTGCGCTACGGCGCTCGTGACCATCTCCATGCTCAGCACGGGGCACTTCGCCATGTACAGCATCATCCTGGTAGGCTTCTTCAACTCGATCATGTTCCCCAGCATCTTCACGCTGGGTGTGGCGGAACTTGGGCCGCTGACTGGGGATGGCTCAGGAATTATGATTATGGCGATTGTGGGCGGAGCGCTGATTCCGCTGGCGCAGGGCGCGATTGCCGATAAAATTGGAATCCATCACGCCTTTTTTCTTCCTGTGATCTGCTATCTCTACATTCTCTACTTCGCGCTGAGCGGCTCCAGGCCCAACAGCGAACGCCACGCCCGGAGCTAGATGGGCTAGTCCGGGGCAGCCGAGACAGTTCAGAACAGGCGTTGCGTTAGCAGAATACCGAGATCAACTCCGGGGTGCAGCGGGAATTCTGCATCAACTTAACGGCGTCTTCTGCCGTAAATCTTCCCATGGCCAAGGCCAGTTTCTTGTTGGTTGTGGTCTGAATGGGCGTCCGGTCAACGCGCAGGACGTATTCGGCGGCACGCGCACCGCCGCGATTCACTTTCACCAGAAACTTCGTATTTTTCATGGGCTCCCTTTTGATTCGAACGAACTACAGGAACAGGCGACATGGATGAGGTAACCATCCATTTTTACGGCCACAAGGCGCAGTTCCCTCAGCGACACGCCATGTGTAAAAATAACTTAAAGAGGGCTGACTTACTTCCAAGGTCTGAAGGAATTAGGCAAGAGATAATAACTCCATTTCTATGTTAGGCTTGCGGGCGGAGTTTGTCAACTTTCGAAAAGCAAAGGGTTAAGTTAAATCCTCAACCACTTAGGTTCACGAAGGCACACGAAGGCACCTTGCCACCGCGTTTCTTCGTGCCCTTTAGTGATGGAAACAGGACTCCACCAGCAAGTCGGTCACGGTTGCAAAATCTGAATCGCCTGCGGATGAACTTGCTGGTTTTTAATTTCACTGGCGTCCCATCCGCCACCCAGAGCTTTCACCAGGTAGACGGAGCTGACCATTTGCTGGCCGAGCAACTGGGTCTCCAGCCGTTCGCTGGAGAGCAGTGTGGTCTGCGCCGTAATGACATCAAGATAGTTTGTAACTCCGCCGACATAGCGGTGGTTGGCGATTTCAAGGGCGCGGCGCGCATCTTCCACGGCGGCGCGTTGTGTGGTAAGGGCCTGCGAAAGCGTGCTGAGATTGCTGATGCCGTCCTCGACTTGCTGGAAGGCGGTGAGCACGGACTGCCGGTAGTTGGCCACCGACTGATCATAGGCGGCTTGCGCGGCGGCCAGATTGGCGCGGTTCCGTCCGCCCTCGAAGATGGGCTGTAAAGCGTCGGCTCCGAGCGACCAGAAGAGGCTGGGCGCGTTCAAGAGGGATGCAATTTCAGTGCTCTGCCAGCCTCCGGAACCACTTAGGGTGATGTGCGGGTAGAAGGCGGAGCGCGCGATGCCAACCTGCGCATTTTGGTACGCCATCTGGCGTTCGGCCGAGGAGATATCGGGGCGGCGTTCCAATACATCCGATGGAACGCCAAGCGGGACAGGCGGAGGCGTAGCTTGCAACGGAGCTACGCGCACATTCAGGTTGTAGGCCGGCTGACCCAACAACACGGCTATGGCGTGCTCATATTGCGCCCGCGATTGTTGCACGAGCGCGAGCTGCGACAGTGTGGAATCGAGAAGTGCAGCCTGCTGCGCAACTTCCAATCCGCTGGCGACGCCTCCGTTGTGGCGATTGTTCACCAGATCCAGGCCCTTGCGCTGGTAGCCAACAGACTCCTGCACGACGTTAAACTCCGCATCCAATTCCCGCAAAGTAAAGTAGTCGGCCGCGAGCTCAGCCGTGAGCACTAATTGGGCATTTTGCAGATCGGCGGCCGTGGACTGGAGAGTGGCGTTCGCCGCTTCCACATTGCGGCGTACGCGGCCGAAAATATCGACCTCATAGTTGATGTTGAACGGAATCGTGTAAACGCTTTGAGTGTACGGCGGAATCACCTCCGGCACGCCATTGATAAGCGGAACCTGCTCACCGTTCAGCGGGCGATTGCCGGAGCCGCGCTCGCGTACGACCGAGGGATCGGTGGAAAGTTGTGGGAAGAAATCGGCGGTGGCGACGCGAGCCAGGGACCGCGCCTGATTTAGACGGTCGCGAGCGGCAGCCAGCGACTGATTGGCCTGCAACAGCTGTTGTTCAAAGGCGTTGAGGTCGGCGTCATTATAAATTTTCCACCACTCGCCTTTGGGGATCGCATCCTGAGGTGCGGCTTGCTGCCAGGGAGGCTGCGTCTTCCAGGCATCCGGGGCCGGTGCCGGCGCCGCCGGCCGGCTGTAGCGCGGACCAACCGTGCATCCGGCGGCAAGCGCCAGAAGGACCAGCGTAATCGAGAGTGTGACTCGCCTCACTTTACGCGCCGCCTTTCTGCTGCTGCGGGGCCTGACCGGGCTGCTGGTTCGGTTGCGGCTGCGCCACATTCACCTGCTGCCCCTCTTCGAGTGAATCCGATGGGTTGACGACGATCTGGTCCGTGGGCGAGACACCGCCGAGAATTTCTAACGTGGTGCCGTAATCGCGTCCGATGTTGATGGGGCGCAACTGTACTTTCTTGTCGGGACCGACAACCGCGACCCGCGGCCCTTCGCTGCGGAACAACATGGCGTTCACCGGAATCGTCACTTTGTTTACGCCGTTGCCGACCGCGAAATGCACTTCTCCGAACGAGCCGGGAAGCAAATGTCCATCCTTGTTGGGGACATCCACTTCGGTGAGGAGAGTGCGTGTGGTTGGATCAATGGATTCCGCCGTGCGCGCCACCGTGGCCACGAACTTCTGCCCGGGAAACTCCTGAAGCGTAACAAAAGTTTTGGCGCCGACTTTGATGAAAGGTGCGTAGGCCTGCGGAACACTGGTATATACACGCAAGGGATCGACGCGGGCGAGGTCAAATAGTTCGCGGCCGGCCGCGCCTGCGCCGGCGTTGATCAGAGCGCCGGGATCGACGTTGCGTTTGGTCAGCACTCCGGTGAAGGGGGCGTAGACATCCTTGAATCCTTCCAACTGTTCGAGGCGGCGCACATTCGCGTCGGCGGCGGCCAGGTTGGCCTGAGCCTGTTTGTATCCGCTTGCATTCTGGTCGGCTTCCTGGGCGGAAACCGAATCAGTCTTGAGAAGACTTGCCCAGCGGTCGGCGGTGATTTTCGCCAGTTCCATCTGAGCGACAATTTGCAGACGCGCGGCCCGTGTCTGGTTCAACTCCTGATCGACTTCCGGAGTGTCGATCTTCGCTAGCAACTCGCCTTTGTTTACGCGGCTGCCGATGTCTTTGTACCATTTCACCAGATAGCCGTTGGTGCGGGCGTAAATTGGGGATTCCTCATAGGCCTGCAAAGAGCCAGGGAGCACCAAGTCCTCATCGGGTTTTTCCGACACTGGATTTGTCACTGCGACTGTGGGTATGGTCTCCCGCTCCGTTTCGTTGGCCAGCGCCCGCTCATGGCTCATTTTGGCGAACATGGTGAACCCTCCCGCCACCAGCAGCACCACCAGCATGATCCCAACGATGGTCAAAGCCTTGCGAGGCGGCGCCGGAGGAACCTCCGGGGGCCGTTGTATCCCCGGCGGCTGGTGCTTGGAGCGCTTCCGAATTTCTTCGATCTCTTCGTCGCGCTGCGCCTGAACGCCGAGAACGTGATGCTCTTCGTTCTCGCCGACTGGTTGCGACGCCTGAGGACTGGAGGGCTGTTGCTGCCGCTCATCTCCCGATTGTTTCGTCTTATTTTCTTCAGTCATGCTTTGACCCCATTCCGCTCAACCCGATTCTGACAAATCATCTTAACTTTTGTTCCGCGCGCGCTCGCTTAGCTTCGCGCCGGCCGTGGAAAATGGCGAATACACTGGGCACGAAAAACAACGTCGCGACCGTTGCGAACAATAAACCGCCAATGACCGCGCGGCCCAGCGGCGCGTTTTGTTCGCCGCCTTCCCCGAATCCTAGCGCCATCGGCACCATGCCGATTATCATGGCCAGCGCCGTCATCAGCACGGGACGCACGCGCGTGTATCCCGCAGCTACGGCCGCTTTCACTGCGGGCATGCCTTCGTCCAACTGTTCCCGCGCGAAACTTACCATAAGGATGGAGTTGGCGGTCGCTACGCCCATGCACATGACCGCCCCCGTGAGCGACGGCACGCTCAGCGTGGTGCGCGTGAGCAGCAAGAACCAACAGATCCCGGCCAGAGCTCCCGGCAATGCCGCGATAATGATGAAAGGATCGAGCCACGATTGAAAGTTAATGACGATCAGCAAATAGACCAGAAGGATTGCGCCCACCAATCCCACGCCCAAGCCGAAAAAGGATGACCGCATGGTGGCGACTTGCCCGCGTACTACAATGCTGGTGCCGCGCGGAAGGTGGCCGTTGAATGTCTTGAGTACTCTGTCGGTGTCCGCAGCCACCGCGCCCAGGTCGCGATCCTGCGTGCTGGCATAGACGTCAATCACCGGCGACACGTTCCAGTGATTCACTGTGGCAGGCCGCGACACCGGATACAACTGCACCAGATTGCTCAACAACTGAGGGCCTTGTTGCGAAGTGACCGGGATGGTCATCAGGTCCTGCATGTCGGTCATGCGATATTGCGGCGATTGCACCGCGATCTGGTAGGTAACTTCGTTCTTCGGGTTCAGCCAGAAATTTGGCGAAGTCTGGAAGCTGCCGCTCAGTGAAACCAGCACGCTCTGCGCCACGTCTCGCGCCGTTAGGCCAACCTGCGTCACTCGCGTGCGGTCGATATCCATGTGGAGCGTGGGTTGCGAGAGCAACTGTTGCACATGCACATCGGCAGTGCCCGGAATGTGGCGCATTTTGTTGGCGATCTGTTGCGCGATTACATAACTGCTCTGCATATCCGTGCCCACGATCTGCACATCGATCGGCGCGGGCAACCCGAAGTTCAGAATCTGCGTGACGATATCGGCGGGCTGGAAAAAGAATTCAGTCCCGGGAAACCGCTCCGGCAGAATTTCGCGGAGATGCCTGATCAGATCTGCCGTGGGCGGATGATGTTCGGGGTCGAGCGCAATCAAAATCTCGGCGTCGCTGGTGCCAATCGTTCCGTTTGAGCTATAGGACTGGTTGATGCCGGAATTCGGCAGGCCGATATTATCCAGAATTGTTTGCAGTTGCCCTTGCGGAATTTGCCGGCGCAGCTCACTTTCGATTTGGTCGCAGAGTCGCGCTGTCTCCTCCACGCGCAAGCCAGGACGGGCTCGTACGTGCATGCGCAACAAGCCTGCATCCACCTGCGGGAAGAAATCCTGCCCGAGAAAGAAAAATAGTCCAAGCGAGAGCAGGCAGAAAGCCAGGAAAACAATCACGAATGCGCCGCGATACTCAAGAGTGGTCTCAAGGAGTTGTTCGTAGCCGCGACGGAAGTCTTCAAATTTCCTCTCGAAGCCGCGCTGGAAGCGGCCCAGGAAGGACTTTGGCGCCTCCTCGCGATGTTCATGCCCGCGCATGATGTACATAACCAATGTTGGAATCAACGTTCGCGACAGCAGGTAACTGGCGAGCATGGCGAAGCTGACGGCCTCGGCCAGGGGCACGAACAGGAATTTCGCCACGCCGGTCAGGAAAAACATGGGTACGAACACGATGCAGATGCTGAGCGTGGAGACAAAAGCGGGCACGGCAATTTGTTGCGCGCCATCGAGGATTGCCTGCTTCATCTCCTTGCCCATCGCCAGGTTGCGCTCGATATTTTCGATTTCCACCGTGGCGTCGTCGACCAGGATGCCCACGGCGAGCGCCAATCCCCCCAAAGTCATGATGTTGATGGTTTGCCCAATCGCTCCCAGAAGAATGATGGAAACAAAAATGGACAGTGGGATGGAAATTGAAATGACGATGGTCGGCCGCCAATCACCGAGGAAGATGAGGATCATCACAGCGGTGAGCGCAGCCGCGATTATGCCTTCCCGCAATACCCCGTAGATCGAGGCTCGCACAAAAAGGGACTGGTCAAACAGAGAGGTGATCTTCAAAGCCGGCGGCAATGCTTGCGCCGCTTGCACAACAATATTCTTGATCCCGGCGACAATTTGCAGCGTCGAGGCGTTGCCATTCTTATAAATCGACATCAGCGCGCCGCGATTGCCGTCCGCCCGCACAATGTTCGTCTGCGGCGAAAAACCGTCGCGTATGTGCGCGACATCCCGCATGTAGAGGGTGGAACCGTTCACCGTCTTGACCGGCAGGTCGTTCAACTCCGCAATGGTTTGCGGCGTTCCATTCATCTCAACGTTGTATTCGAGCGAGCCCAGCTTCACCGTGCCGGTCGGAAGAATTAAGTTCTGCGCGTTGACCGCATTAACGATGTCGTTAGGCTGCAAACCGTAAGACTGAAGCTTCGGCAAGTCGAGGTCCACTTGAATCTGCCGAATCTTGCCGCCGTAGGGATACGGCGTAGCGGCACCCGGCACAGTCGCAAGATAGTTACGCAGGAAATTCTGGCCGAGATCGAACAGTTGCTGTTCGGGAAGAGTCTTGCTGCTCAGCCCCAGTTGAATGATCGGAGTGGTGGAAGCGCTATAGGAGATGATCAGCGGCGGTGTTGTTCCGGGAGGCAGCCCGCGCACGGTGGTTTGGGCGATCGCCGTAATTTGCGCAATGGCGCCTTGTACGTTGGTTCCCGGCCGGAAGAAAACTTTGATGACACCCAGTCCGTATACAGACTGAGACTCCATGTGCTCGATGTCATTGACAGTGGTGGTGATGCCGCGCTCGGAGTTGGCCACAATGCGGTCGGCCATGTCCTGTGGCGACATTCCGGAGTAGAACCAAACTACCGAGACCACTGGAATATCGATATCGGGGAAAATGTCGGTGGCCGTCCGCAGAATCGTGATGGGCGTCAGAATAATGATGACCAGCGCCATCACGATAAATGTGTAGGGACGTCTGAGAGCTAACGCTACAATCCACATTGCTTAGGCTCCACCCAGAGTGCAAATGAAACAGTGAGGGCAGCCTGCATGGAATGCCAAAGCCCACCCATCGTTTAAATTTAGATTCGATACTGCCCGTATTGGATTCTAATGTGTAGACCAGATTATATGTTAGTGTAAGCTCATGCGCCAGAAGCCCACGCCTCACAGTAATGGCGGCGGAAACGGCCGCAAACGCCCGCCCGGGCGGCCTCGCAGCGAAGAGGCGCGGCTTTCGATTTTGCGCAGCACGCTGAAATTGCTGGCGAAGAAAGGCTTCTCGGAACTGACCGTTGAAGCAGTGGCCGCCCAGGCCAGGGTAGGCAAAGCGACGGTTTACCGCTGGTGGCCAGACAAGGCCGCTCTCATCGCGGACGCGTTCGCCAGCAGTACCACGAGTAAACTGCACTTCCCCGATACGGGGTCGGTGCGTACGGATATGAGCCAGCAAATGCGCCAACTGGTCAAAGTCCTGCGCAGCCGGCGTGGGCGTATCGTCTCCGCTATGCTGGGCGCGGGCCAGAGCGATAATAGTCTGATCGAGGCGTTCCGCGATCGGTTCCTGAAACCACGCCGCAAGGAGGCTTATGCCACGCTTCGCCGTGGCATCCTGCGCGGCCAGTTGCGCAAAAATGTCGATATGGATCTGCTTCTCGATTCGCTCTATGGCCCGATTTACATGCGCTTCCTGATTCGCCATGATAGTTTGACTTCCGAATTCGTCGAAGGTTTATGCGAACTGACCCTGGGCGGAGACCGCCATCCTGCGAAGTTGCGGCATGCCGTGAGGAACTGAGATGGTCTCGCACAAGGTCGTTTTCTGGGAGGTAGATACGCAGGCGGACTTTATGCTGCCCCGCGGCAAACTGTACGTGCCCGGCGCAGAACGATTGCTGCCAAACATTCGCAGGCTTACGGACGCCGCCCGCCAGGGTCGAGTCTTTCTGGTTTCGCACGGTTGCTTTCACACGGAGAACGATCCTGAATTTCAGACATTCCCGCCGCACTGCGTCAAAGGTACGCCCGGTGCCGCATTCGTCCCTGAAGCGTTGACGGATGAAGTTGCTGTCGTTCCGAATGATGCCGCGGCGGCGGTGCCGAGGGATTTATCGAAATATCAGCAAGTCCTGCTGGAAAAACAAACCCTCGATATTTTCGAGAGCCGCCACGTCGAAAAAGTGTTGCGACAATTTGGGGACGACGTTGAATTCGTCCTCTTCGGCGTGGTGACCGAGTACTGCGTGCGCTTTGCGGCGAAGGGACTACTTGATCGCGGCCGCCGCGTCTCGGTAGTTCAGGACGCGATTGAAACTCTGAAAGCGGAAGATGGCGAACGGACGGTCGCCGAACTGCAAGCTCTCGGAGCGAGATTCCTTACAACGGATGAAGCCTTAGCTCTGCTCGATCGTTAGCCAGCCTCCCCTGGGTGTGGTTTATAATCCGCGCACGGATGAACCGTAACGCTGTCGCAAGCGTTTGTGGTGACGGGATTGAAGTAGGTGGCGCAGATTATCCGGCCAGAGTTTCTATTGCCTCTATTGCCTCAGATGAAAGCGTGAGAGCGGAACTGGCGAGATCCTGTTTCATGTGCTCGGGGTTGGAGGTGCCGGTTAGTGGCAACATTCCTACGGCGCGAGCGAACGCAAAAATAATCTGGGCGGGCGTGGCATTCGCGCGCGCCGCCAATTGGCTTACGCCCGGATGTTGCAGGACTTCTACATTCGCGGTGAGCAGGGAGAATCCCTGATAGACGATTCCCTTCTCGCGGCAGAATAAGCGTACTTCGCGGTCCCAGCCAAGGCGGGCGTAGCAGCGGTTTTGCACGAAGGCCGGCATCTCGAATTGGGCTTCCGCCATTTGCTGCAAGTGCTGCAAGGAAACATTGCTGACTCCCAGCAGCCGCGTTCGTCCCGCGTCGCGTTCTTTCCGCATTGCTTCCCAGACTTCGGCGTCGGCGTCGGTCCAGTCATGGCTGGAGGAGGGTCCATGCAGTATGTAGCTGTCGACGTGGTCGGTGGCGAGATGTTCGAGTGAACTGGACATCGATTGGGCGACTTGAACGGAAAGGCTGGCCGCGGGATCGTAGGGCAGGCGGTGATCCTGTCCGGGGCGGTAGGTGAATTTCGTTTGCAGAAAGAGGTCGGCGCGGGTGACGATACCGGCGCGGTAGGCGGCGGCGAGTCCCCGGCCTACTCCCTCTTCGAAGTAGTGGCGGCGCTGGTTGGCGGTGTCGATGCCGCGGAATCCGGCGCGCAGGGCGAGTTCGAGGAGGGCAGGAGTTCGTTCTTCCTTCCAGGCGGTGCCGTAGAGGAAATTGGGGATGGATGTGGAGGGGGACGTTGGCATGGCGCTTATTCTTACATGAGCGTGTACCGATCATCTCAGTGTCCGCGGTTGGCGTTGTGCGAGCCCAAGGGCTATAGCTCCAACGCGGCGTGGCGGAGGTTCGTGGTGGCGATTTGCAGGGCGTAGAGCATGAGGCCCGCGCGTTTGCGGTCGATCTGGCCGGCGACCAGCAGGCGCACGATTTCGGTAAGCGACTTTTGGATGGAGTCGGAGTCCTCGAGTACGGGCAGGGTGAACGGGAGTTCGTGGCTGTCACGCGCGCGTTCGGCGCTAAGTGCGAGGCGCTGTTCGTGCCAGCGCTTGTGGTGGTAGCAGAAACGGTTGTGGCGCATGGCGGGCGAGCCGCACTGGGCGCCATTCACCATGATGTGCATGCAGTTGTTGAATAGATTGGCCATGATGGTCTAGATACCCCTACCTCTCTCGCCGTTTTGCAATCAGCGGCTTAGCGCGAATTTGCGAGTTGATCTCCACGCTGCAATCATTTAGGGGCAAGATCTTGAGCCGCCGTGAGTTAGCAGTGCGGGAGAGCCGCTTTATTCTGAGCTAAGTTGACAGTATGGAATATTGCTGGAAGCTTGGCAAGGTTAGGTGAACATGCGGGGGTGTGGAAAACGTTGAGGGAGGGAGTCAGAAAACAAAGTCGGGGTTGTGGAACGCCAAAGGTGGACCACGCGTCAGAAATCTGTGCTTAGTAACAGGAAACGCGCTATTATTTCGTTTCTCGACCGGACGGCATCTTATGGGCTTTATAAGTCGGGAGGCTCCCGTCTCCCGGGAACTCTCATTTTTATATCGACAAGCTCTGGAGTCTGTTACCGAGAGTTTGCTTGATCCGGATCGGCAGTGCGTCTTCTTCCTAGGTGCGGGCGCGTCCATCGACGAGAGTGCGCCAGCCGATCTCCCGACAGGTCAAGAGCTGTCGCAAAAGATGGCGAAAGAGATCGGCCTGGAATGGCACCGGGCGATTTCCCTTTCTACAGTAGCCTTCTACTACGAGTTCCTCAGAGGCCGCGACAGATTAGTACGGTTGTTGCAGCGAGAAATTGGTGCTCGTAACATTTCCCCTTCGCAAACAATTAAAGATCTTATCTCCGTCATTCAGATCTTGGAGAGAAAGCAGCAGCGGACGGTCGTGATCACCACCAACTACGACCAGCACTTTGAAACCGCCTATTCTGCCAAAGTCGGCCAAGAGGCAGAGGTGCTTATATATCAGGGTGCGCGAAATCCACACGAAAGAGGTATCCGCTTGAATCGCGACGCTCGCGGAGAATTGCGGACCTCGCCGACCATCTGGCTTCCTAGAAAGCAAACGACGCTATTCAAAATGCACGGGTGTATCTCGCAAGCTGAGGACCAAGGCCTTGTTATCACCGAGGAGGACTACATCAATTTTCTGACCAATGCCTTGGGGCCCATGGACGACTACAAGAAGATTCCCGCCGCGATTATGAGTCGGGTAGCCGAAGGCACGATCGTTTTCCTCGGTTACAGTTTGGAAGACTGGAACTTTCGGACGATCTTCAAGGCGACGGTCGAGGCGCACACCTACCCAGGGAAATCGTTTGCGGTCCAGTTTTGGGATTTAGGCCAAAGGGAGGATGACGCTCAGATTACAAGACGCGAAGCTACAACAGCGTTCTGGGGGCGCAAAGGCGTCGACATCCTAAACACAAAGGCAGACCAATTCACGCACGATCTCCTCGCGTCAATGAAGAGCCGCGACGAGACCGAGGTGGCGCGATGAGTGTACTGGGTCCTACCATCGTCCAGTTACAAGAACGGCGGACCGAGACCGGAGCGAATCCGTGGCGGTTTCTCGAGTCGCTTGATGCGCGTAATCCAGAGGACGCCGAACTTCTGCGGCGTACGCGCGGCAAGGAGCTTGAGGTTCTTCGGAACCTGATCCTTAGTTCCAGGGTCACATTGCTATACGCCTTTTCCGGGAACGGAAAAAGTTCACTTATCAATGCCGGGATTATGCCCGCATTTCATCGGTCGGGATACGCCGTGGCTCGCACACGCCCACGACCTGCGTTGTCAGTCAGTAATCCTTCGCAAGCGTTCAAGGACTGCCTTCTCGCCGAATTTTGGCTGCCCCCGAAGCCATCCATAGACGAGGTTCTGCTGACTAAGGCCCGCGCATCATTGGCGGAAATTCCGGCGCATATAAGAGAGACGTGGGAGCCGATCGTCACGAAGGCCAGTGAAATAATAAAAAATGCGCCTGCCGGGGAGAGGAATTCAGAATTTCTGAGGCATGTCGGGAGCCATATGGCACTCCCTCTGCCCGAGTTCGTTGAAGAGGTTCAGCGCTGGGTTGGGACGGACACTCCGATACTCATCATCCTCGATCAATTCGAAGAACTGTTCGTGCACTATTACAACACACCAGAGATGGCTCAATTCATAACGGAGCTGGGCCAGATCTACACCTCGGAGCGGCTGCGCGTTAAGCTCCTGTTTTCTATGCGGGAGGACTGGGTAGGCAGCATGGTCGAACTCCGACAGGCGATTCCGGATGTCTTCGCCAGTTGCTTCAAGCTTGAGCCGCTCCGCGTCAGCGAGGCTCTGCCTGCGATAACCGAGTCCCCTAGGCGCTGCGGCGTCTCCTTCGAAAAAAATCTTCCCGAAAGGATACTGACAGACCTGAGCTCCTTCTACTCAGTGCTACAAAAACAATCATTTGCCCTTGTGCATTTAACGCCGTCAGGCGAAAAGGATCCATATATCGAGCTCCCAGCCCTACAGGTGCTGATGGAACAGCTTTGGAATTCATCCGATTTGACAGCGGGCACGATCCCCTCAACCTCCTATGAGCGCCTTGCGCCTCATGGAACGAGCAATCCCGCCCAGTACGTTCTGCAAACCTACCTTAGTGCCTGCCTCCACAGCATGTCGGTGGCAGATCGCGAATCCGGGAAAACGGATTTCGCCGACCTGAGGACAGACTTGCTATATCTTCTGACCGACCGCTCGGCGCATCGACGTGCCGTCAGTAATTTCTCTCTTCTGGCGGAAGTCAATCAAATTCGGGCAGCAATCAACATCCCCAACGCGAATTCACTCCTCACCTCGCGGGAGATCGAACGTGCGATCAATCCCCTTATCGAGTCCAAGCTCGTCAGGCCCATTGCGGCTTTGGGCGGCACTTGGCGCTATGAGCTCGCGCATGACTTCCTCGTGAGGTCCGTCGTTGAATTATGGAACCGTCTGGACCGGCGGCGCGCGGAAGAGGTAGTGCGCCTCAATGAGCGGCAGCAAGACGAACATAAGCGATTTGCCTCCCTGGCACGCCTCGGAACCTCAGTCACATATCTGATGTATGCGTTGGCCGGTATTTCGCTGCTAAGCGTGGCATTCATACCCTCCTACTGGTTGCTCGCCGGAGAGTACCCTGACGTTTTTATCCGCCTGTTATGTTTGAGCGCGCCGTCCGCGCTGCTTTTGGCGGGCATATTTCTGCGAAGCAAACAGGCAGCCTGCCTGGCACTCGCTGCATCGATCGGGACCCTCGGTCTTCCGGCAACCATGGATTTCTTCGACCCCCCGTGGTCCGGATACCTCGCACATTTGGTCGTAGTGGTGATCTTTCTCTTTCCTGGAACCGTAGAGTGGGCTAGCGAGATTCCGGAAACACGCGAAAGAAAGGTGATATGGTCGAAAGTCGCGGCGGCTTGTATGAACTATTGTTACATCTTGGCATTAATGATGTTTTGGTTCTATTTGGACGTCGCGAGCCATTACAGCGGACAGCCACTCCTTTGGGCCGTCGCAGCCGTCTGGGTTCTCTCACAGTCCGTCTCAATTGTCTGGCGGCGCTCCAGCATAGGTTCCCTTGTGTACGGCCTTGTGCTGCAGCCCCTAGACTCACAGAAATATCGCGTGTGGGCCAGGGAAGCTGTCAGTCAGGGCTTGGCGTTAGGCTTTGCGGTAATCAATTGGATATTCTTGCTTCAGATGCGCTTTAGTCATTTCAGCACCCGTGTCTTTGTTCTTGCTCACCTCTTGGTTCTCTTTGGACTGGTCATGGCTAATCTTAATTCGAAGGACCCCCAGGGCTTCTTGGATCGATTGATGGGTACAGAGATCGTAGAGCGAAAGCGTGGGAACGGCGACGGCGGATCGATACCGGCCAGTGCTCCGCCGCTTCGCATCCCGCTGTTTCGAAAGGAAAGCTCGAACGTTCCTAGCCAGAAATCGGAGGCCTAGGGCAATTGCTAGCAGGTTCCTCCTGTCTCGCTGCGCTCGCGCGTCGGAATGACATGGGTTTGGGCGTCGGGGGGGTGCTCATTCGAATCAAAAGTCAAAGGCCGAATCTACGTCAAAGGCGACGGACAGGAGTGTCCGTCCCACACGAGCAAAACCGGGGACGGTGGCCGTCCCCGGTTTTCACATCTAGTGCTTGCGAAAGGGTTAGGGCTGCTGGGCTTGCGCTTCGTCCAGTTCGACGCCGTCGCCGGCGTGGATGTCTTCCATGGCGAAGACGACCATACCGGTGGCGGTGGTGGGCGTGGTGCCGATGATGACGATCTCGCCTACGGCGCGGCGCGGCAGGTCGCGGACGTGGATGACCGGGCCGTTGCCTTTGGTGAATGGTTTGGGATCGACTGAGGGCTGCTTCATCTGCGTGTCTTCGCTGATGGCGGCTTTGAAGGAAAGCGAATCGACGGGATCGTTCAGGTCGGCTTCGTAGGTGCGCACGGCGCGGAAGTAGTCGCCGACTTTTATGCCCTGGTTCGAACCGACGTTGATGTAAGCTTTCTGGCCGGTGCCGAGGACGGAGTCGAAATCCTTGCCGAGCACGATGCGGCCGGAAACCTTGCTGGAGGTGGGCAGGAAGCGGTCAAAGCGCACGGGCGGGTGAAACGAGATCATGGATTTTTCGGCGAAAGGAACGGCGGTGTCTCCGGGGTTGATGGGATCGCAGGCGTATTCGATCTGCGCGATGGCCGCTTTGCTGCGGGTATCGATGACGCGGACGCGGCCGACTTCCTCGTAGGGCTGGCCGGTGGCCTTCAGGAGCTTGCGCTGTCCGGGATACATTTCATACTCGTCGATGTCGCGCAGTTCGCGGATGATTTCATATTCCGCGCCGGCGGTGTAGCCTGTGCCTTGCAGATAGACGACATCGTCTTTGGTAAATTTGGTGGTGCTGGGCGTTTGCAGGCCGCCGGCGACGAAGTTGGCGTCGGGCAGAATTTGGCGGCTGATGAAACCAGAGCAGTAAATATCCGCGTAAGTGGGCATGGCGACCCGCTGAATCGGAAAACTGACCGTGGTGGGAACCGTACCCTGGGGTGCGGGAGCGCTGGGCAAATTCACATCCGAGGACGTTTGAGCCCAGGTTGCGGTCGCGGCCACCAACAATAACAATCCTATTTTCTTCATGTTACCTCCGGGAAGGGGAACGATGGGCGCCCTTCCGCAGGGCAATGCCGTGGAAGCACTGCTCCAGATGGACGGTAACAAGGGGGTAAGAGGGGGTCAAGGTTACGAGGGTGTCAGGCGGGATGTGAAAACAGTTTTTTCGAGGGAAATGTGAATAGACAGTTGCATCTGTAATTCGACCCCTGTAAGATTCGCGCCGAGCCTATTGCTTTAATCCGAACCTATTGATTCAAGATGATTTCTGCTCCTAAAAATTATCCGCCGCGCATTATACCGTTGCGACTGCCGCGGGTATGCGTGGCGGTAGCCGCTTCCGACCCCAGCGAGCTGGTTGAAAAAGCCGAGGGACTAATCCGAGATAACTCCTTTCTGGAGTTTAGGTTAGACCATCTTTCGAAGCCCGCTTTGGGGCTGCCGAAGGTCAAACATTTCCTGGAGACGCACTCCGGGATCACGATCATTGCCACTTGCCGGCGGGTCGCCAGCGGGGGGAAATTTCGCGGGTCGATCGCCTCGCAACTGGATATTCTCGGGAAAGCTTCGGCTGCCGGATGCCAGTTAGTCGATGTGGAGTTGCAGACTGCCCTAAAGTGCAAGCCGGACCAGTTACAGAAGCTGCGCGGGCGGGCGGGACTGATCCTTTCCTTCCACGATTTTCGAGGGACGAAGAAACTGGACGAGACTCTGGAAAAGATGCGAGCCTTTCCCGCGGATTTCTACAAGGTGGTGGGGACGGCGGCGACGCTCTCCGATAACGTTTCCATGATCCAGTTCCTGGGACGCGAGCGGGATAACAGTTCGCTGATCGGCGTCTGCATGGGGGAGCAAGGGATTATCAGCCGCGTGCTGGGAGTGCGCGCGGGAAGCGTGTTCACGTTTGCGGCGGTCAGTCCGGGGGAAGAAACGGCGCCGGGACAAGTCACTGCACAGGAGCTGCGCAGCGTTTACCGGATTGAGTCGGTGGACGCGGCGACGCGAGTTTATGGAGTGGCGGGAGATCCGGTTGTTCATTCGCTCTCGCCGGCAATTATGAATGCGGCTTTCCGGCGGGAGAATGTGAATGCCGTTTACCTGGCTTTGCACGCAAAGACGCTGAAGGATCTGCTGACCTGCGTGCGCGAGATTCCTATTCACGGGCTGAGCGTTACCATGCCGTACAAGGAAGCGATCCTTCCTTATTTAGATAACACCGATTCGCACACGACGAAGATCGGCGCGTGCAACACGGTGGTGCGCGCGCAGGATGGAAAACTTTACGGGTTTAATACGGATACGTCCGGGGTGGTGCGTCCGCTGGAGCGGCGGCTGAGCACGATTCAGGACGCGAAGATTCTCGTGTTGGGCGCGGGCGGTGCGGCGCGCGCGGCTGTGTTTGGCCTGAAGGAACGCGGAGCGGAAGTCTTCATTCTGAATCGAAGCGCGGCTCCGGCGCAGAAGCTGGCGCGGCGCGCGCATGCGCGGTCGGTGAAGCGCGCCGACTTGAAAAAATATTCTTTCGACGTGATCGTCAACGCCACGCCGGTGGGCATGGGCAACAAGAGCGAAAGTCCGCTGCAGGAAAAAGAAATCAACGCGCGCTTCGTCTTCGACATGATCTACGATCCGTTCGAAACCCGCCTGCTGCAACTGGCGAAGCAGCGCGGCGCGCAGATTATTCCCGGCATAGAAATGTTCGTCCACCAGGCCGCGCGGCAGTTTGAAATCTGGACCGGAAAACCCGCACCGCAGGATGACATGCTGCAGGTGGTGATGCTGGCATTGCAGGAGAGAGCGAGGGCGGCGGCGGTAGCTAAGAAGAAGTAGGGTCAGCAATCCCAATCATTGTCGCGGGGACCTAAAGTTTGTCAGGTTCGTCTTTACTTCGCCTCCCATCTAGGGCTAGTGTCAGAAATGCACTCTGCCTTATCTGCCGGGTGTGCTATTTTGAATGTCAAAATCAGCCAGAACGATTCAGGTACGGAATAAATGAGCGCCCAAGACTACCTTCAGCTTCTGGAATCACGCTTGTCTTTGAGCAAGCTTGAAAGATCGGCACCGCTGGTCTTGGATATGTTCGCCGGCTGCGGCGGGCTTGCTCTGGGCTTTGAAGCCGCTGGATTCAGCACAGTCGGCTTTGAATGGGATGAGGATGCCTGCGCGACCTACAGGATGAACCTGCACGGCGAATGCCACCGAGTTTTTCTTAAGCCAAACCAGGACCTTGGCCAGAGCCCTGAGGTGATTGTCGGCGGCCCTCCGTGCCAGCCTTTCAGCGTTGGGGGGCTTCAAAATGGACGAGAAGACGATAGGGATGGGTTCCCAGCATTCTTGTCTGCCGTCGAACGTTACCAGCCGCGGGTAGCAGTTTTCGAAAACGTGCGCGGAATGATGTACCGGAATCGCGCGTACTTGGCGACCATTCTTGATCGGCTCAAGCGACTGGGCTATCTCACCGAGGCTCGACTGGTAAATGCAGCCAATTTCGGCGTGCCGCAGAACAGAGTGCGCCTCTTAGTAGTGGCGCATCACGGAGGCTGGCAACTCTCCAGGCTTCTGATGTCGCGAGGTCCTTTCGTTGCGGGCGATGCTCTCGGGGAGCTTGCCCGGGAGATACCACTCAACGCCCGCTTTCTGACTCCGTCGATGGATGAGTACGTGGCGCGGTACGAGGCAAAGTCAAAGTGCATTAGGCCGCGCGATCTGCATCTGAACCAGCCCAGCCGAACCGTAACCTGTCGGAATTTGTACGGTGCCACGAGTGACATGCTGAGAATCCGGCTCCGCGACGGGCGCAGACGGATGTTGACGATTCGCGAGGCGGCCAGGCTGCAGAGTTTTCCAGACTGGTTCCAGTTCGCCGGAACGGAAGAGAGCCAGTTCGACCAGATTGGAAACGCCGTGCCCCCATTGCTGGCCCGTGCAGTAGGCGGCGCTGTCATGGCTTGTCTTTCGGCAAAGCCTCTAAGCGCGGAAGATATTGAATATCGCAATGAACTGAATACCCAATATCAGTTGGGAATATAGTTTTCAAAGGCGACTAAGCCAGAAGTACCGTCGGTTTTCTTGCGAAACCTGCCCGTTGACCAAAATGGCCAGAAGGAATCTCATCGACACGAAGATAGAGGAAGCGATAGAAATTCTGCGGAAGGTGTGTATCCCCGTGGATGGCATGAGCGTTCGGCGGCAGCGTCGCGTAGCACTCTCCCTGTTGGCGCTGGCAAAGATGAAGCCGGACACTTCATGGAAGGAGGCGTCGGTCTTCGAAGGCCCTGAATCGTGGAAGTTAACAACTCGCGAGACGATTAGCTTTTGGAACAAATACTGGGGAGAAAACGTCTCCGCTGGTTCCTACGATGATGTAAGGAGGAGGGATTTCATTTACCTCAAGACCGCTGGCCTGGCGCTTGCGAAAGCTGGAAATCCAGATGCCAGTACCAACGATCCGACACGCAGGTATGGAATCAATCCTGATGCAGCCATGCTGCTGAGGGGTTTCGGCACAGAAAGAGGCGACGAAGCAGCCGCTGAGTTTGTTGCGAAATACGGCTCGTTGAAGCAACGCCTCGAGCGTAACCGCGCGGCAACAGGTGTGGCCGCACAATTACCAGACGGCACTCTGCTGCAACTGAGTGCCGGGACGCACAATCACTTACAGAAAGCGATAGTGGAAAAGTTTGTAAAACAGTTCGTCAAGAAGCCCCAAATTTTATACATAGGCGATACAACAAAGAAGGGTCTGCATATCGAAGCGAACAAACTGCGGGAACTGGGATTCCAAGAACTCGCGCACGATATGCTGCCGGATGTTGTGGTGTACGACGCGGAGCGGAACTGGCTTTTCTTGATTGAGGCGGTACACTCGTCTAACCCCATCTCCCAGCTTCGGCATTTGGCGTTGGAGCAGTTCACGGCACGATGTTCGGCCCCTAGAATCTATGTGAGTGTTTTTGAGAATCGCGCGGCGTTTCGGAAATGGGTTTCGGACATAAGTTGGGAGACTGAAGTTTGGCTGGCGGAGGCTCCTGGGCACTTGATCCACTTCAACGGCGAGAAATTCCTTGGGCCGTATAAAGCCGAGTAACGCGTCTCATGGCAGACGTCCATTCGAAAGCCCGACGTTCGTACAATATGTCTCGCGTCAGGTCGACGGGAAACCGCACTACCGAGCTCAGTCTTGTTGAACTACTCAGACAGTGGCATATAACCGGCTGGCGTCGCGGCAGCACTCTCTTTGGGAGACCCGACTTCGTATTCTCTTCGGCCAGACTCGCAGTATTCGTGGATGGTTGCTTCTGGCACAACTGTCTCCGGTGCGGATTCAAACCCGCATCCAACGTCAAGTATTGGACCGCCAAGTTTGCGCGCAATGGGGCGCGTGACGCGATCGTCAACCGAACGCTGAAGCTTCGGGGTTGGAGCGTTATGAGAATCTGGGAGCACGGATTGCGAAATCCCGCCCGGGTCAAGAAGCGGCTCCAACGCCTTCTGGCAGAGGCTAACTAAGACGCGCTCCAGCCGCCAAACAATACAGCCGAGGGCGGCTGTCTCTACATGAGCATCCTGCTAGACACCACAAAGCCGGGCTGGTTGGCCCGGCTTTCCTATTGTGGAACTGGTTCGGTCAATTTTTTTCGATGGCCGGTCCAGAATGTCTAAATCTCGAAGTGATTGCCGCCTGCCTTGGGAACTCTTACCCACTTCCGTGGGGTTGTCTGCTGGATGCACCGGCTAGCGGGGCTGAACCATTCTTTACATGACTCCTTACATGACCAGCGCGAGGTTCTCGAGTTCCTGTTGCAGCACGGGCATGGCGCAGCCGGCCATTTCGACGCGGCCGGCGGCATCGAGTGCGGCTTTGGGCGAGACTCCGTAGCCGCGGCCCATCAGGAACACCTGGAGCAGTTCGCCGGCCTCGTAGGAATCGATCATGCCGCCCTGGAGCAGATCGCTGCGCAGGGCTGCCAGTTCGGTGGCCGTGAATCTGTCTTTATCGTTATTGCAGCTCGCGTTCATCGCGCTTTCAAACCTGGCGTTTTCAAATCTGTCGTTTCCAAACATGGCCGTCATCACCTCCGACTCCGACCTACTACCACAGTTACTGATTAGACTCATCGGCAGCCATTGAAGTTGCATGCAATTCTGCTGCCGTGGCTACCCTCTCGTTTTATATACGTAAGAGAAGCGCCGTTAGATTCATAAACCCCTCTGTCTATCGGAAGTTGCAAGCAAACTAAATGGCGTCCGCCCAGCTCGGTAAGGTCCGGACAGTACCTTTCGCGTCTCAAAACTGACACGAAGTGTCATTCTGGGCGGGAAATCGCACTGTGAACTTGATTCACGGTTCGCCCGCTTGCGAAGAAGTGATGGTACTCGGGAAATGTGTCAGGAAGTGTCAAGCGAGTGTAAAAATTTGGATAGTTTATTGTTCGAGGCAGGACAAAAAAGGTCGAACTGCGCTCGGCGGACCCTTCGGCCGCGCTCAGGGCAGGCAGCCGGGGGCGGCTGTCCCTACATGAGCGTTAGCTCCCACATGAGCCTCGGCGATGGCGTCAGGCACTCTCGATCGTGGCTTCATCGACCAGCATGATGGGAATGTCGTCCTTCACGGCATAAACCCGGTGGCACTGCGTACACTTCAGGCTTTCCGGATTCTGGCGGTAGTCGAGGGCCTGCTTGCAGGCTGGGCACACCAGGATTTCCAGCAGATCTTGGGCAATCATGAAGAGAATTGTACGGCATGGCAAAGGCCAGTACCTAGTACCCAGTATCGAGTAAAATCCCGCGACTCGGTACGCGGCACTGGCGACTTGATAGAATCTCAACCGAGCACATTATGACGGCCAGAATCCTCGATGGAACGAAGATCGCGAACGACATCCGCAATGAAGTGGCAGCGGAAGTGAAGGCGATGGCGTTGGCGGGAGTTCGCCCCGGGCTGGCCGTCGTTCTGGTGGGGCACAACCCGGCTTCGGAGATTTATGTGCGCGGCAAGGTGAAGGCTTGCGAACAAGTAGGCGTTTACAGCGAACAGCACACGCCTCCGGAAAGCGCGACCACCGCCGAACTGCTGGCGCTGGTGAAGGATCTGAATGAACGCGACGAGATTGATGGCATCCTGGTGCAGTTGCCGCTGCCGCCACACGTCGACTCGAAAAGAATTCTGATGGCGGTGGATCCTGGGAAAGATGTTGACGGCTTCCATCCCGTCAACGTTGGATTTCTTTCGACGCAGCGTCCCGGATTGGTGCCGTGTACGCCCGCGGGGGTGATCGAAATTCTGAGGCGCAGCAACATTCCCATTACGGGACAGGAAGCTGTCGTCGTGGGGCGCAGCGATATTGTGGGCAAACCGGCCGCCATGCTGCTGCTGAATGCCAACGCCACGGTAACGGTGTGCCATTCGAAGACGCATGACCTGCCGGGAGTGTGCCGGCGCGCCGATATTCTGGTGGCCGCCATCGGCCGCGCGGGCATGATTACGCGCGATTTCGTGAAGCCCGGGGCCACGGTGATCGATGTAGGCATGAATAAGGTGACGGATGCGGCGGAATTTCAGCGGCTGTTCGCGGGCAACTCCAAGCGCGAAGAAACTTTCCGGGCGAAGGGATCGACGCTGGTGGGTGATGTTCATCCCGATGTGGGTGAGGTCGCGGGAGCGCTGACTCCGGTGCCGGGCGGTGTGGGGCCGCTGACGATTGCAATGCTGATGTATAACACGGTGAAAGCGGCGAAGATAAGGAGAGGGCAGAGAGGCAGTGGTCAGTGTCTAGTGGTTAGTGTTCAGTGATTCGAAGTAGGCGCTCGCAGCAACAACGGCTTAAGCGTGTCGTGTCGTGCAATGTTGCGGTTAACGAAAACTGGCCACCGATCACTGACCGCTGGCCACTGAATTTATGCTGAAAGTTGGGCTTACGGGCGGTATTGCATCGGGCAAATCGGTGGTGGGCGAGATGTTTGCCGGGCTGGGCGCTTGCCTGGTTCAGGCGGATCGCATCGCGCACGATCTGATGTTGCCGGGCCAACCGGTTTATAACCAGGTGGTCCGTCACTTCGGCGGCGGGATTTTGAACCCCGATCTCAGCGTGAACCGCGCGAAGCTGGCGGACGCTGCATTCGGTTCTGCACCTTCGCCGGGAAATGCATCGCGCGTGGAAGAGTTGAATCGGATCGTGCATCCCGCGGTGATTCGCAGCCAGGAAGAATGGATGGAAGAGATGGGACGGCAGGACCCGCGTGCCGTCGCCATCGTGGAGGCTGCCCTAATTCTCGAGGCCGGTGCCGCGAAGCGTTTCGACCGCCTGCTGGTGGTGACGTGCGGCGAGGAGCAACGCATCGCGCGCTTCGCGGCGCGGCATAAATTAGCCCTTGATGCCGCACGCAAAGAAGTCGAGCGCCGGATGGCCGCGCAACTGCCTGAGTCGGAAAAGATCAAAGCCGCCGACTATGTGATCGACAATTCGGGATCGCTCGAGCAGACTCGCGAACAGGTTCGCAAGCTCTGGCAAGGGTTGCGTCCTCTCGCAACGATGCCTCTTGCGGCAGCGCCTAAGGAGTAATCTCGTACACAGTTCCGTTACCCGAGCCTCCCGCGCTGCCGGCTCCGCCATCGAAAGTTACACCGTAGAGATTGCCGACGCTATCGAGAGTGAGAGATCCATACGGCCCCCAACCGTCCCCGTTCGTCGAACCAAAGTTGTGCACGACTCTCTCCGACCACCTGCCGCCGTTCGGGGGCGATAGCTCGAAGACAAGCCCGCAGTTGTCGCCATCACAGTCGCCGTCCGAGAGCGCCCAGCTGAAAACGTTTCCGGATTTGTCGATTACTACGGCGGCAGCGGGCTCATAGCCGTTAACGCCGTCGGTGAAAGCATACAGCGGGGTTTCCGACCAGACTCCGTGGGAGTGATGAAGCTCGAAGACAGTTCCCGCATTTCCGCTGCCGCCCAGTTGGGCCGTTCCGAACAGGCCGCTTGGTCCCAACGTCACGCTGGCAAACGGATTGGAGCCGCTGGCGCCGGGGCTAAAACTGTATGAAGTTGTGGTGGTCCAGCTTCCACCGGAGCGGGACAATTCAAAAACAGTTCCACAGGTCGTCAGGATGCAGCCGTCGTTTCCGCCAAAATAGTTAGCCCCATAGAGGTTGCCCTCCGTATCAATGGCGAGTTTTCCGTTCGAAGGTGAAACTCCCGATGCGATCACGGCATAGTTCCACGAACTTCCCGAGGGCATGAGTTCGAAGACGTTGCCTGCCGTGAAACAATACTGGTCGCCACAGGACGCCCCATAAATGTTTCCGAGACGGTCGGTGGCCAGGTCAGCCAGTGGGTTCAATCCATCGCTGCCACCGGTGAAACTATGAATGACCGTCTCGGTCCAACCCGAGGGCGAACTGGTGAGCTCAAAAACCACGCCGCAGCCAGAGGTTGGGCAATCTCCTGAAGTAATGCCTCCAACCGTGGTAGTGCCGTACAGATTGCCAGAGTTATCGAAAGTCAGGGCGCCGTAGGGAGAGCCGCCGTCGCTGCCGCCGGTGAACTTATAAAGAACCTTCTCCGCCCATCCGGTTGCGGTGCGCCTCAGCTCAAAGACCGTACCTTCATTGTTCTCACCGCCGAAGCCAGTTGTGCCGTAGAGATTGCCGTCCCTGAGCACCAGCCCCGATTGCGGATGTGCTCCGTCCGGCGAATTCTTGAAACTGTAAAGGACGGTTTCAGTTTGTGCAACGGCGTTCGACGCCAGACTCAATGTGACTGCAGTCAACGCCAGGCACATGCACAGCTGGCTGGAAAACTTTGTCTTCGGAAGTCTAACGATGCTCATGTCGATCTCTCCTCAGATACAAATCGATGGCAGGGTTTTTGCTTGCTGCGAATAGTGAATGCCCGGTTGAAATTCCGGACGCTCTTTCCAAGCGGGCGCGGTCCCGGAGCAAAAAGGGGAGGAAAACAGCTGAGGCGGAACTATACCACAAGACGGAAACTTTCAAAGAAAATAGGCGTAGTCCTTATACAGGGTTCACTGTATAAGAGCCTTGGTCCGGCGTCGGTATGATGGATGGCTGTGTCCTGCGCCTTCTCTGATTCACGAGCCGCAAGTGAAAGGTTCCCCAGGAAGGGTAAGCGGATCGAAGACAACATCGTCCTGAAGAGTATGAGGTTCGCTGCCCCTGTTTTTCGAAGGTACCTATGCGTGTGCTAGTCGTCGATGACCATGAAGTCGTCCGCCGCGGCGTAAGCTCGCTGATTAAGAGCCAACCGAATTACGAAGTATGCGGCGAAGCGGTCGACGGCCAGGATGCGGTGGAAAAAGCCCGGGCGTTAACCCCGGATGTCATCGTCATGGACGTAAGCATGCCCCGGCTGAATGGGTTAGAAGCGACTCATGTCATCCGGGCCACGCTTCCCGGTTCTGAAGTTCTTATCCTGAGCCAGCACGATTCCCCCGAGATGGTGCGCCAGGCATTCAAAGCTGGAGCACTCGGATATGTGGTGAAGTCGTCCATTGCCCGAGACTTAGTCGAAGCCCTGGAAAGTGTGAGCCGGCACAAACCGTTTTTTGATCGCGCCATTTCGCAGCGGGAGCGACCCGGCAACATCGATTCCCAGGAGATCCTGCAGCGTAGCGCTACCTTAGAGACAGCCTTGCACGAAAGCGAGGAGCTTTACCGCTCCACTTTCGAATTAGCGGCGGTGGGAGTGGCGCATGTGAACCCTGACGGTCGATTTCTTCGCGTGAACGACAAACTGTGCGCGATTACCGGCTACAGCAAAGAAGAATTATTGAAGTTGACTTTTCAGGACATTACACATCCGGAAGACGTTGGGGAGGATGTCGATCAAGGCGGAAGGGTGAAAGCCGGCGAGTTAGAAACTTATTCGATGGAAAAGCGTTACATTCGGAAGAATGGGACGATCATCTGGGTCCATCTAACTGTTTCCGGGGCGCGCGATGCTAGCGGAGAAATAAAACATTTTATTTCCGTCGTCGAGGACATCAGTGCACGCCGGGAGGGCGAGGAGGCGCGCGCCCGGCTGGCGGCGATTGTAGAATCCTCCGACGATGCGATTGTCTCGAAGGACCTGAACGGAATCATCGCCAGCTGGAATGGCGGGGCGCAGCGCATATTTGGATACGCTCCCGAGGAAGCGATCGGACGCCCGATCACGATCATCATCCCTGCGGAATTGCGGGGCGAAGAAAAGCAGATCATCAAACGGCTGCGGAACGGCGAGCGCATTGAACACTACGAAACCGTGCGGGTTAACAAGTCCGGGCAGAGGTTAAATATTTCCCTCACTGTTTCTCCAGTCCGGGATTCCTCCGGAAAAATCATAGGCGCGTCCAAAGTAGCCCGCGATGTGACGGAACAAAAGCGGATCGAGGAAGCGGAGGAAGCCAGGCAAACCAGCGAAGCTCGTCTGGAACTCGCGCTGGAAGCCTCCAAGGCGGCGTTCTTTGAGTGGGACCTGGAGAGAAAGCGGGGCAAATGGAATTCCGAGATGAGGGCGATTTACGATTTCACACCTGCCGGGGAAGAGATCACGGACGGGGAATGGCTAAGTCTGTTCCATCCCGATGACGTGAGCCGGCTGCGAGAAGAGGCCGGGAAGTTTTACCAGAGCCAGGACGAATTCCAATTCGAATTTCGAGCCGTTCGACCCGGCCGGCCCCTGCGGTGGATGTTGTCGCGAGGCCGCATCGTCCGGGATGCCACCGGCAAAGCGGTGCGCATGATTGGCATCCACGCCGACATCACGCAGCGAAAACTGGCGGAAGAAGCTCTGCATCGCGAGGAAGCGCGATTGCGAGCCGCGTTCACTCAAACTTATTCCTTTTTGGTATTGCTGTCGCTGGACGGAACGATCCTGGAGGTGAACGAGGCGGCGTTGCGAGCGGCGGGCCAGGAGCGGGAGGAAATCCTCGGGCGCAAGTTCTGGGAACCGTGGTGGGCTCCGCTTCCGGATGAAGTCGAAATCCTGAAGAACAGCGTTTCCAGGAGCGCCGCCGGAGAGATCGTTCAGGAGGAATGCTATTTCTGCCTGCCGGACGGGAGCCGGAGATTCGCGCATCGAACGCTCACGCCCGTGCGCGACGATGACGGCAACGTGACCATAATCGTTGCCACAGGGCTGGATCTCACCGACCAGAAAGAGATGCGCGACGAGTTGGAAGGACGAGTGCAACGGCGTACGCAGGAGCTGGAAGAAAAAAATCTGGCGCTGCTGCAGCAAACCGAAACCGTGCGTGAGCTTTCGGGGCGGTTGCTGCGAGCGCAGGACGAGGAACGCCGCAGGATCGCCCGCGATCTGCACGACAGCTCCGGCCAGATACTGGTTGCGGTGCAACTGAACCTGACGCCGTTGGAAGAGAGAGCGCGGGAACTTGGTCCAGAGTTCGCCGAAGGCATTCGGCAGAGCCTCGAACTGGTGGAACAGCTATCCAAAGAGTTGCGCACGGTTTCCTATTTGCTGCATCCGCCGTTGCTCGATGAAGTGGGGCTGCCCGCGGCGTTGCGCTGGTATGTGGAAGGCTATTCGGAACGCAGCAAGATTGATGTTCAACTCGAAGTACCGCCCGATCTCGGGCGCCTGCCCAGCGACATGGAGATGACTGTCTTTCGAATCGTACAGGAAGGACTGACCAACATTCATCGCCACTCGGGAGGGAAGCAGGCGAGCATCCGCTTAATGCGCTCCGCCGAAGAGGTTTGCCTTGAGGTTCGGGATAACGGCCAGGGCATGCCGGCCTCGAACGGCCGCTTATCGGCAAGACCGGTGAGAGCGGGAGTTGGAATTCAGGGCATGCGCGAACGGGTAAAGCAACTCGGCGGGCGCTTTGAAATTCAATCCAGTGAAAACGGGACGGCGGTTAACGTCAGCTTGCCGTTGACTGCTGCGGTTTCGGAATGACCGCGTCGGGCGGATGGTGATTCGCGGGAACGCTTCGGGCCTACAGATTGCGCCAATCGATTTACGCCCGTCGATTTGCGCCCATCCGTCCCAACGGGCTATATTGGTTTCCCCCGCCTTCAGGCGAACTTCTGCGCCATCGACTGAAGACCAGATCGAGATAAAGATCAGCTAATCCGTATTCCCGCAAGGCGCGGTGTTTTCACCGGAGGCTCTGGCATGTCGGCATGGGGAAACTGCAACTTCTTTAGGAAATCTGCTAGGACGCTGGTCCTGTTTTTGCTCGCCATCGTCGCGGCGCTTCCTGCGCTGGGGCAGGACAATCAGCCGCCGGTTTTGACCGGATTCACTTTCAGCCCGATGGCGGTGAACACGACGAACAGTTCAGCGGCAGTCACCTTGACGGCGCAGGCCACGGATAATCTTTCCGGCGTTCAACAAATTGATATGGCTTTCCGCAGTCCTTCTGGCGCTCAGGAAGTCGGCGCGGGCCTCCAGCTAAGTTCGGGCACCGACCTTAATGGCACGTGGACGAGTACCACGACGATTCCGGCCTATAGCGAAGCCGGCACGTGGACTGTCTACTACGTGGACATGTTCGACAATGTGGGCAATTTCCAAGGCTACTCCACCAGCCAACTCCAAGCCCTGGGCTTCCCTACCACTCTTCAGGTCACCTCGAATCAGGATACGCAGCCGCCCGTACTAACGGGCTTCACGTTCAGCCCAATGACGGTGAACACGACGAACAGTTCAGCGGCAGTCACCTTGACGGCGCAGGCCACGGATAATCTTTCCGGCGTTCAACAAATTGATATGGCTTTCCGCAGTCCTTCTGGCGCTCAGGAAGTCGGCGCGGGCCTCCAGCTAAGTTCGGGCACCGACCTTAATGGCACGTGGACGAGTACCACGACGATTCCGGCCTATAGCGAAGCCGGCACGTGGACTGTCTACTACGTGGACATGTTCGACAATGTGGGCAATTTCCAAGGCTACTCCACCAGCCAACTCCAAGCCCTGGGCTTCCCTACCACTCTTCAGGTCACCTCGAATCAGGATACGCAGCCGCCCGTACTAACGGGCTTCACGTTCAGCCCAATGACGGTGAACACGACGAACAGTTCAGCGGCAGTCACCTTGACGGCGCAGGCCACGGATAATCTTTCCGGCGTTCAACAAATTGATATGGCTTTCCGCAGTCCTTCTGGCGCTCAGGAAGTCGGCGCGGGCCTCCAGCTAAGTTCGGGCACCGACCTTAATGGCACGTGGACGAGTACCACGACGATTCCGGCCTATAGCGAAGCCGGCACGTGGACTGTCTACTACGTGGACATGTTCGACAATGTGGGCAATTTCCAAGGCTACTCCACCAGCCAACTCCAAGCCCTGGGCTTCCCCACTCAGCTCATCGTAAACGAGGGAACTTCGGTTGCACTTACTTCCTCCGCCAACCAATCCTCATACTCACAGCCGATAACCTTCACCGCGACCGTTTCCGGCAGCGGTATTACTCCCACCGGAACTGTGAACTTCAACGACGGTTCCACCACCATCGGCTCGGGCACATTGAATTCCAGCGGAGTCGCCACGTTCACGACGCCATCTCTCGCAGTAGGCACGCACTCGATCATCGCTGCCTATCTCGGCGATTCGAATAATCCGGCGGCGAATTCTCCGCCGCTGAGCCAGGTCGTAACCCAGGCGGCGACCACGACTACGGTCACGTCCAGCTTGAACCCGTCGACATACGGGCATCCAGTAAAGTTCACCGCTAACGTGAGTTTTGCCAACGGAACGCCGCCTAATGGCGAGGCGGTCGATTTCCATGACGGCCAAACCCGGCTGGGAATGGGGATCTTAACGAACGGCGCGGCAACATTCGCTACGCCAAAACTCAAAGCCGGGGTTCACCATATCTGGGCGAACTACGCCGGCGACGCCAACTTGCTTGGCAGCCAGTCGGCAGAGCTAAAGCAAGTCGTAAAACCGTAGTTCGTAAATATGTTCGAACGAATATGTTTTGCGAGATTGAGGAGGTCGTAATAACAATGACAAAGACAATGACGAAGAGAAATTTAGGAATCTTCGGTTTGCTCCTGCTGATCACCAGCCTAGCCATCGCGCAGGAAATTACCCGCGAACCGTTGCCGAACCAATCGCGAGACATTTTCGCCGCCGCCGAGTCTGACAACAATCTTTCCCTGTTCGTGACGGCTGTCCAGTCGAGCGGCATGGTAAAGATGCTGCGGGAAGAAGGCCCGTTCACCGTATTCGCGCTCAGCAACCGCACCTTCGCCAATCTTCCGAAGGGCGAGATGGAAACGCTGCTCTCGAACCGCGCCGCCATGCACGTGCTGCTGGCGCACTACATCGTTACAGGCAACATTGCTGACGCGGCAGAGTTGTCATCGGCAAGAACACTGGCCGGTATGAAGCTTCGCATAGACGTTCGCAGTGAAGGTTATTACGTGAATGGCGCGGAGTTCGACGGGAACGAAATTAACTGCGCGAACGGTGTAATCTTCGTGCTCGACCGCTTCGATCCCGCATTGCTGCACGACGCAGTCGCTCTTGCCGAAAAAGAAAAAGACAGCGCCGGGAAAAAGCCGCAGACAAAACCAGCTACGGAATAATCTCGTAGACCACGCCGCAGCCGAATCCGAAGTCGCAGGCGTTCAGCAGCCCGCCCGAGACGGTGGTGCCGTAAAGATTCCCACTCGCATCAAGTGTGACTCCGTAGGTGGGTGTGTTGCCGTCGGTTCCACCGAGGAAAGTGTGCAGCACAATTTCATTCCAGCTTCCGCCGGCGGGCGAGAGTTCGAATACCACTCCGCATCCTGTTTGGTGGAAGCCGCAGCCCGTAGCGCCGCCTTCGGTGGTTGTGCCATAGACGTTGCCCGCGGCATCCACGGCGAGCGGCCCGGGGCTCGAGCCATCGGCTCCGCCGGTAAAGCTATGGAGCACAGTTTCTTTCCACTCGCCGCTTGAGGTGGGCGAGAGCTCGAACGCCACTCCGCAGCCCTGGCCGCTACAGGCGCTCAGATTGCCGCCGTGGAAAGTCGAGCCATATAAGTTGCCCGCGGCATCGAATGCCAGCCCCGCATCCGGATAGGTCCCGTCGGCATTGCCGGTGAAGTTATAAAGAACAGCCTCCCTCCACAGTCCGCCCGACACCGGCGAAAGTTCAAAGACTACGCCGCAAGCGCAACCGACGCCGGTCCCGCCCATCTCTGCGGCGCCATACAGGTTTCCCGCAGCGTCGAAGATGAGGGCTCCGATGGGAAAGCCTCCATCGGCGCCATCGGTAAAAGTATGCAGAGCCGTTTCCTTCCACTCACCGCTCGCTGTAGGCGAAAGCTTGAAGGCTACGCCGCATCCCTCTTCCTCACAGTTGTTCGCGAAGGTGCCGCCTTGCTGGGTTGTGCCATAGAAGTTGCCGGACGAGTCGGCGACCAGGCCGCCATTCGGAATGCCGCCGCCGATGCCCAAGTTGAAGGCTCGCAAGACCGTTTCATCCCACTCCGGAGGATCGAGCGACAGCTTGTAAATGAGGCCGCAGCCATCGATATTTCCCTGGTAGCAGGCATAAGCGCCGCCGCCGGCAAAGACCGCTCCGTACAGATTGCCGGACGCGTCGAATGTCAAATTGCCCAGCGGACTCGCGCCAGTGGCCGTGTCCCTAAAGCGAAACAGAGCCAACTCCCGCCAGCTTCCATCGCCCGCGGGACTAAGTTCATAGACCACGCCGCAGCCGGATCCCAGACAAGTCTGTGGACCGCCTCCCGCCACGGTTGTACCGTACAAGTTCCCGGTTGCGTCAAAGATGACGCCGGAGCTGGGCATGGACCCGCCCGGTGTGCCGCTGAAAGCGTGGAGTATTTTCTCGGTTTGGGCCGGAGCGCTTAAGGCCATGCCCAGGGTCAGGGCCGCCAGCCCGATAGCCCGGCACACCGTAATGATAGGAAACGGCTTCCGTGAACTTTTATGAATTTTGCGGAAAATCGATTTCATTGCTGACTGCTCCGATCCGAAAGGGTCTTCGGCCCTGCAAGGAATGGGTCCGCAAAGCGGTATGCGGACATACAGGGGGAGTGTTGCGATAGGCACTATATCATGAAGTAGCTCAACTTCAGCGAGAGTTTTACACTTTCCGGCGGGCGAATGGACGATCCACAAACGTGCAGCACGTTCTCAGTCTGTGCCTGGGCGCTTACCGCCGAGCTAATGGTGAGAGCTGCGAACGCGACCGCGAAGCGCAAGGGACGCGAAATTTCTCTCGTAAGCGTACTCTGCCTCTGAACCTTTCTTAATATGGTCCCGTGTAAGCTCAGAAACCCGTCCGACCGCGCGCTCCAACCGGACCGCGCGGCCGGCAAGTGATTTACGGCGTAATTTCGTACACCACGCCATTTCCGTTCGCCCCTCCGTACTGCGCCGTGCCATAAAGGTTTCCGGAGGCATCGAGGACCAAATCGCCCGTGGGATAACCACCATCGTCGAGGCATGTGAAAGTATAAGTGGTGGACACCGTCCAGAAGCCTCCCGATGTGGGCGTTAGCTTGAAGACGGTGCCACAGTTGGAAGCGCCACCTTGTGAGGTAGTGCTGTAGAGATTGCCGGCGGCGTCCGCTACGAAGCCCGCCTGGGGCAATGCTCCGTCCGAACTGCCGAAGAGATACACCTCGGTTTCTTCCCAGCCACCGGTGGAACGCGGCGAGAGTTCGAAGACCAAACCGCACCCGTCGTCTCCACCACACTCACCGAGGTTTCCTCCATACGATGTGGTCCCGTAGAGATTCCCCGCCGAGTCGAAGATCAGCCCGGCGACGGGATGCCAACCGTAAAAGTGATTCGTGAACTCGAAGAGTGGTGTTTCAGTCCATCGGCCACCACCCGAGGATGGAGACAATTTAAAAACCAGGCCGCTGCCGCAGTTGGCGTAAGTGCATCCGGTGCCGCCGTAGGAAGCCGTGCCGTAAAGATTTCCGGCGGAGTCAAAGATGAGATTTCCGCTGGGATAGGCCCCGTTCTCCCCAGTGAATGTATGAAGGACGGTCTCTTTCCAGCCGGTGCTTGTAGGCGACAGCTCAAAAACTACACCGCAATTGCAGTCGACATTGCCGCCGTTATGAGCGGTGCCATACAAGTTACCGGCAGAATCGAAAACCAGGTTGGCATACGGACCGGTGCCGCCACTAGGATCGCTAAAATAATGGAGAACGGTTTTGCTCCAACCGCCGCCGGCAACCGGCGAGAGCTCGAAGATCGTGTTGTAGCCCAGTCCCGTCGCTCCGTAAAAATTGCCCGCCGCGTCGGAAATAAGGCCAGCAAAAGGATTCTTGCCGTCGCCGCCACCGCCGAAGGTATGGATCACGGTTTCACTCCAGCCGCCGCCGGTGCCGGTCGAGAGCTCAAAGGCTACGCCACAACCGGTACTGCAAGCGGTAAAGTTGCCGCCTTCTGAAGTTGTGCCAAGAAGATTGCCCGCAGCATCGAAGGTCACGCCATCTTGTGGCGGGTTTCCGCTCGCTCCATCCGCAAAGCTGTACAGCACGGTTTCGGTTTGTGCCTGGGCACTCACTGCCAGGCTGAAAGTGATTGCGGCTAGCGCAAGCGCCACCCGTAGAATGCTGGAAGGTTTCTGCGTTCCTGAGAGCTTCATACGATTTCTCCTCCACGTGGATCGAAAGGGCGAATCATTCGCCGCTTCGTACGGTTGAGATTTCCGTGGCACGCGGCCCTGACGCGTGGACACGGTGATGCGTCGAAATCCTAGACCCTGAGACGGAGTGGATTCCCCCGCAGAAATGGCAGGCGGGGAAAAAAGGGGGAGAAAGCAATTTCGTAAAGACTATATCACTAAGACGCACGGTCAAGGTCTTAAGTCGCTATTCATTCGATCTACAGCGGCGGATACCGCAGACGTCTCCGCGTGCCCCTCGCCGGAACATTGTTTAGAATCGAAGAGGACCTTCTCCTCAAGTTACGCTCCGGGTGCGGTCTGCGCGGACAGACCTCCGATATTCATTTGACAGCTCCGGTAAACGGCACTATCATCCAGACGATTTCTCCTCCCAGTCTCGCACTACGGGCCCAACTCTGTCGTTAATTCGAGTTATCCACTGTCAAACCAGAACCTACTCCCCCTAAGGAGAATGCAGAGAATGAAAAATCAGAAAATCGCCAAGCAGTCTTTCCTCGCAGCGATCGTCGTACTTATGTCGTGTGCGAGCGCAACCGTAGCTGCCCAGACGGAGGGCGTGCTTCACAGTTTTGCGGGAGGCTCGGCCGATGGCTTCGAGCCTTATGCCGGTCTGATTTCCGATTCAGCCGGAAACCTGTATGGCACCGCTGCCTACGAGGGTCCGGGGGGCCAGGGCATCGTCTACCAGCTCAAACCGCCTTCGGGTGGCGGCACTTGGACGGAAAATATTCTGTGGCCCTTCAGCGGTGCGAGCGACGGTGCGACGCCAACCTCCAATTTAATAATGGATTCCTCAGGCGCGATCTACGGGACCACGGTCTTTGGAGGAACCTACAACTGCGGAACATTTTTCGAACTGATCCCACCCGGTGCAGGCGGAGGTCCGTGGAGCGAAAACTCCCTTTATCAATTCCCCTGCTTTGGGACCGTAAATGCGACCCAGGATCCAACAACGATAGCTCAAGATCCGGCTACAGGCGTTTTTTACGGAACCCTCCAGGCCGGCGGTCCTCACGACGGCGGCTCCGTTTATAAACTGGCGCTTTCCGGCGGAGTCTGGACCTACACCACACTTCACAATTTCAACGACAATTCAAGCGATCCCGGCTATGCCAATGGATGCAATCCGTGGAGCTTGATTTTCGGCCCGGACGGCAATCTTTATGGAACAGACATCTATTGCGGGCTGGGTGGTGGCACGGTCTTTCGGCTCTCTCCTCCGACGGGCGGTGCCACGGGTTGGGGGTTCAACCTGATCTATACTTTTGGTGCAAGCAGCACGAGTCTGAACGGCGCCTACCCATACGGTTTGTTGATCGGGCTAAGCGGAGTGCTTTATGGAGGAACGGCTCAGGGCGGAACTTCCGGGTACGGGACAGCCTACTCGCTGACGCGACCGGTGGGAGGGACGGGTGGAGGGCCTTGGACGGAAGCCATAATCCACAACTTTGCAGGAGGTCCCGGTGATGGAGCTTATCCTATCTCCGGCGTTATTCTCGGGCCCACCGGAAGTCTATACGGCACTACAGCCGGAGGCGGACTCAGCAACACTACGTGCGGCTTCGATCCCGGCTGCGGAACTGTATTTCAGTTGATACCCGGCTCCGGCGGTTCGTGGACGGAAACCATCCTTCACAACTTCGCACCCACCGGTGGGGACGCGATCAACCCCAACCCCGGCCCGCTCCTGGAGCGCGGCGGCAATTTATACGGCGCAACCTACAACGGCGGCACGAGCAACGACGGTGCCGTATACGCTGTTCACCCGTGACAAACTGCGCCTAAGAACGAGAGCCTCACTTCTTCAGTTATTTGCGAGAAGTGGGGCTTTTGTTTTTGAACCTGTTTCGTGCCTACCTCGGAGACATTCGTTAGAATTGAATCAATGGACGTGAGCTGAGTCTGAGGCTCTAGTCTGGTCTGCGTTCAATAAGGTTCGCTCTTATGAAATTCATACGACCCGCAATGTTCGCGCTGGTGCTCGCTGGCGCATTTTTCTACTTCACCACCTGGCGTTCGAACTCGCAGTTAAGCCTGCTTCATCCCACGGATTGGCTGGCTCATCCCGCGCAGGTGGAGATCACGGAAGCCGCGGGCAACGAGGGTCTGGACAGCGAAGAGCAGAACAATATCCTCGTCTATCGCAAGAACATTCCCTCGGTGGTGAACGTGACCTCGCGCGCCATGACCTTCGATTTTTTTTACGGGCTCACGCCCCAGGAAGGCCAGGGCTCGGGCTTTGTGATCGACAAAGACGGTCACATTCTGACCAACTATCATGTGATCGCCGACGCGCGCCAGGTGGAAGTGACGCTGCACAACCGCAAGAAATACAAGGCAACGGTCGTGGGCACCGATCCGGCGCACGACCTGGCCGTGATTCAGATCAAGGCTCCCGACCTGATTCCCGCCGTGCTGGGTGACTCGCGCAACTTGCAGGTCGGGCAAAAGGTTTATGCCATCGGCAACCCGTTTGGCCTGGCGGGAACGATGACGCGCGGTATTGTGAGTTCGATCCGTCCCGTGCGCGAGCCCAATGGCGCAACCATCGACGATGCGATTCAAACCGATGCCGCTATCAATCCCGGCAATTCCGGCGGCCCGCTGATGAACTGGCACGGGGAAGTGATCGGCATCAATACGATGATTCTTTCGAGCGTGAACCAGAATGCGGGAATTGGCTTCGCCATTCCGATCAATACCGCGAAGGCCGTGCTCAACGATCTCATGACGCTCGGCCGCGTGCGAAGGCCGGCGCTGGGCGTGCGCACGATTCCTATCAGCGCCGAACTCGCCGATGAAATGGGCTTGCCGGTAGACTACGGTCTGCTGATCGTGCAAGTGATTCCCGGCGGATCGGCCGACCAGGCCGGGCTCCGGGGCGGCACAGAGCGGGCATATTTGGGAAACATTCCGATTATGCTTGGCGGAGATCTGATTGTCGCCATCGACGGCGAAAAAATTGAGGACGAACAAATCTTGTCGCAGATGATGAACAACCATCGCGCCGGCGACACGGTGAAAGTTACGATCTACCGCGACAAGAAAAAAATAGATGTGAACGTGGCGCTGGGTGAGGCCCGGGAGCAGGTGTAGAAGCAAGCCGTCAGCTATCAGCTTTCAGCCGTCAGCGAAAACAAGGCGCGCCGATTCTCCGAGGAATTCAGGACTGTCGAATCGAATTCAGTCGCGGTCAAGAATTCCGACAGCGGAAGGTCTGATAGCTGATAGCTGACGGCTGACAGGCTGCTTTTCTTAGAAGGCGTAGCGCAGCGACTCGGTTAGCGAGTTCGCGTGGAAATAGCGCGGTGCCGTGGGACCGACGAACGAACCTTCCCCGTACTGGTAATAATTCCAGCCCGTGACGTAGGTCAGCCTATGGCCAATATCCACGCTCAGGTTGGCCACCGGCTGCTGGTACTTGTACTGCAAGGAGCCGAGAGGCTGCAGAATGTTGAACTGCGGCATGCTGCCATCGACACTGGTGATGCTGTAGCCGACGTTGGCCAGCAGCCGCTTCGCGGGTCTGAACCGGACGGCGGCCATTCCGAAATTAGTGTGGTTAGTGTAGTACGAATCGGCCAGAAGGGGATTGGCGGTATCGTTCAGCGCGCAAAATGAAGTGGTGCCATTGGCGCTGGTCACGAAGGGAAGAATGACTCCGGTGGGCGGCGTGTCGTCGAAGCAGATCAGCGCATTCTGGATCACGCTGTTGAAGTTGTATGCCACATCCAGTCCGAAACGTTCGCGCGGCGCAAGCGAAGCGGTCAGCCCGTAGTTTTGGTTGTGGCCCACGTACTGGGTCTGTGCGTCCGCGTTCGATTGTTGCAGGAGATTGATGGAGCCGCCCAGGGTCGCCCACTGGCGCGGCGTGTAGGTGGTCTGGAAGCGGTAGCGCGCTTCCTTTCGTGGCGACATACGAACGAACACCGCATTGTAGTTCGTGTGCTCCAGGTCGAAATTCAATCGCAGAGCATGAGTGGGCCGCGCCCAGAGCCCGAGCAGCGCGGTTTTTTCCAGGCCGACGAAATGGTCTTCATCTCCGGGGAGAAAGTCGTTGAAGTGGTTGAACTCCCGGTCGCCATAGCGGTAACCGATGCGGGCTCCGGCTTTCTTCGAAATGTCCCAGGCCAGTTCGACCTGATTTCTGGTCCAGGTCTGGTTAAATGAAGCCTGTTGCACGGTGGGCGCAAGCGTTGGCGCGGTGGCTGAAAGCGGAGTGAGCAACGTGCACGCTCTTGGGTTTACGCAGTCGCTGTCGGTCTCGCTGAAATTGCCGTTCTGAGGAATGCGATAAGCCCAGAAGTAAAATTTATCGATCAGGCGCAGATGTTTGGTGAGGTGCACGGTGGCCCCAAGATCGGCTGCGTCGGAAATCCGGCTGGCATCGCCGGTTCCGGTGCCGAGGAACGCAAGCGTGCTGGTGCGCGTGATCAGGCCGCCGAACGACTCATACAGCGGCGTGCTCATTTCGGCGTCACTGTAGGAAAAAGACGCTACCAGGTCGACCCGCTGGAAGTAATTGCTGCGCAGGCTGATGCGCTCGGTGGGCGTGGAGGTGCGGATACGCTGGTTGCGCACGTAGCTGGAGTACGCGCTGCATGTGACATTGGTCAGGGTCCCGTTGACGACCAGACTGGTTGCCGGCGGCACTACGGCGCAGGGCTCCTTGTTCACGGTGTCGATGGATAAGCCCAGCGAAACGGAACTTACCGGCGTCGTTGGCAGGAACGCCTCGTTGATGGGATTCAGTTGATAGTCCGTATCACCTTTGTAGTAGTCGAGGAATTGGTCGTAGCTGAGAACGGTTCGCGGAGCAATTCTAAAGTCCACCCCCAGGCGATAGGAGTTCATCGTGGTATTCCAGTTCTGGAGGAGCGAAGCTTCCGTACCGTCGTGGATGCTGCTGTACGAAGGCCCGGTCATATTGTTGTGCGAATATCCCAAACGGAAGCTCACTGTAGATTGCGGGAGCAGCATGAGGTCGAAGTCGCTCATGCGGCGCGTTGTCTCAAACTCGTTGGGCGAATTCAGCACCGGAATCGACGGAGTGGAGGTTGCGGGATTGAGGGGATTCGCCAGCAAGTCGTAATCGGAAAAATACTGGTCGCGGCGGAAGCTGGTTTGCAGGTTGTACCACTTGTTCTTGTCCGCCCGCAGCCGCAAGGCGTTGTTCGGGTCGCCGCCCCATCCAAAACTGTTGAGATAGAGATCGTCAAACAGCAGGCCTTGGTGATCGACCGATTGCATGGCCAACGTCTGGTCCAGGATTCGCGGGCCGGTTTGCAGATTCACGAGAGTGTCGTACATATCGCCGCTGCCGGTCACGTCCGTACTCCGGTAGCCCAGTTCGATGGACTGGTGAATCAGGTAGCCGCCGCCGGTCACGCCCACTGGCTCCCCGGACGGGGGCTGAGTGGGAGTGGGAGATTGCGCAAAGAGCGCTCCCGGTAACGCGACCATCACGCCGATAGCCAGCAGCGCGAGGATCGACTTAAATCCAGATGACGGGGCAGTCAGGCTTCGCTTCTTCACCGCAACCACAGGTTCGGTTCCGGAAGAGCCGAGGATAGATTGGTGGGCGAGTTTTCTTGGCGACTCCATTGATTTTCCCTCACTTGAAAAAGACATCGCTGAAATTGGAGCCATGAATTTGGGTGTGACACATGGTGCAGGCCTGATACTTCGCCGACTGGTTGTGCACCGGACCGATCGGGCCGCCGGCCGTCAACTGGGACGAGAAGGTATGGCACTGCAGGCAGAGCATGTTCACTATGCTCACTTTGAGCAGACGGGGATTGGTGGAACCGTGCGGCGTGTGGCAACTGCTGCAACCCTCGGTCTTGACCGGCACGTGCTCGTAAACGAATGGGCCCTGCTTGTCGACGTGGCACTTGTAGCAAACCGCATCGCCGCTGGGCAGAGCGCGTAGCTGCCGCACCGTTGCCGTTCCATGAGGGTTATGGCAGTCGTTGCATTGCACCAACCCTTCGTTGACGCGATGATGAAAGGGTTTGGCAAAATCCGCCTTCGCCGAGGTATGGCATCCGTAGCAAAGCTGCGGCTGCTCCTGGACCAGCAAGTGCTGGCTTTCCTTGGCGTGATGGGGAGAGTGGCAGTCGAGACAGCCCACGTCGCTGCTGGCGTGCGCGGATTCGGCGAAGTGCGACTGTTCGTGAGCTTCGCCGTGGCAGCTTAGGCAGCGAGCGCTGGTCTGCTCTCGCGACTTGCCTTCGAAGACGTATATTTTGGTTTTGTCGCCGCCGCCCGCCACGTGGTCGGCGCCGGGACCATGGCAGCCCTCGCAACCTTGCTTCGATGGGCCTCCCGCTTTATTTAAGGTGGTCTTCCAGTGCGGCGTTTTCTCCCAGGCGTTGTAAATTTCTTCGTGACAGGTTTTGCAGGTTTCGGCTCCAACGTACTTCGAGTCCTCGGGAGAAGGCGCATGGACCGCCGGAGACGCGGCGGATTGAACGCTTTTAGCGGGAACCGGCGGCGGAGCCTGGCCCGCGGCCAAGCCGATCAGCGAAGCGAATAAGGTGGAGAAGAGAAGAACTCGTAGGGTCCTGGATTCTGCCGGCATTAGCACGCCTCCTTGCGACACCTGCGGTTGGTGATGCCCGCGTTTTTCACAGGTCGTTCGAAAACATAGAGCAGACATCGAGGGTTCTGCCCTGGAACTTTAACGTTACAGACCGCTCATCACTGTGATCTGATCAATATTGATCAAAGATGAGATATCGGAGATTTCTGAAGGAAGTTGAGGACCGTCTCGATCAGCCCAGCCATCCCCTCTAGTACCGAGTACCTGGTACCGAGAAACAGCAATAAATAAGGCTGGTCCGCCGCCACTTTCTGACATGTTTCGCATTATGAGGAAGTTCCTCCGGAACTGCGCGTGATGCTGGTCACAGGGCAATTTTTCCAGAGGTGCCTTGTTCATTTTGGGAAAGTGGACCAATTAGGAGATATAAGTCACTCCGAACCAGCGCTTGAAAGTAGCGACGTTTCGCGATAGTCTTCAGTCCTGCCTATGACTGCCGTCCGCTAAGTCCGCGAGTTGAAACGGTGCGTGAAAGCACGCCGGGGTGTGCGTGGGGGGTGCTTTCGCGGGTCACCATTCCCAATTCAAGTTGTTCCTAATCCAGAAAGGACTTCTGCCATGCAATTCGTGGACAAGGCGTTGGCGCGCCGGTTGGAGGCGTGCGAAGAGATGCCGCAAGTTTTCTATGCGCGAGTTTTTCAGAAAACTCGCGCCGAGATCGGCGCTGCGGAAGAAGAGATTTGCGGCGGGCACATGATATTCGCGGGGCTGGGCTCGCCCATCGGACGGGCGACCAGCTTAGGATTGGATCGTCCGTTCACGGTAGAAGATTTAAATCGCGTGGAACGGTTTTACCTTTCGCACCATGCTCCCGCGCAGGTGGACTTGTGTCCGCTGCACGATCCGACCGTGTTTGAGATGTTTAAAGAACGCGGGTATGGCATTGCGGAGTTGAACAACGTTCTCTACCGCCGGCTCGATCGGGAGGAGAGGTTTCCCGCTCCTCCCGCAGGTTGCGAGATTCGCCGCGGGCGGCCGGAAGAAGCGCGGGAACTGGGCGGCATTGTGGAGCACGCCTTTTTTCCCGACGGGCCCCCGGAAGCTTTCAAAGATCTGCTGACCCCGCTCTACCAGATGGAAGGCGCGCTGACATTTTCCGCCAGCATAGAAGGCAAAATGGCGGCGTGCGGCGCGGGACTGGTGATTCCGGAGCATGGCATATTCGCCGTATGCGGAGCGGGAACGGCCATCGAGTTTCGTGGGCGAGGCCTGCAGACCGCTCTGCTGCGCACCCGTCTGGCTGCCGCGGCCGAGGCGGGCTGCGAGTATGCCGTGGTGGTGACGCAAGGCGGGACGGCGTCCCAGCGCAACTGCGAGCGCCTGGGTTTTCGCGTGGCTTACAGCAAGGCGACGGTAATCAAGGAGTTGGGAGCGTGATCCGTCGAGATTTTGAGGCGTGGGCAGGGACAGCAGATTCCTCGCCACTCTCGCCGCGCTCTTCGCGCGGCTGCGAGCGACTCGGAATGACAATGCTTTCCGCGATATTCCGTCGTGGAAATTATTTACGCGGCCTGAGCGAGGAACTCTTCGATTTCGCTCACCTCTTTATCGTTGAGGTGCAGGTCGCCGGCGCGCATTACGCCTTCGGCCTGCTTCGCGTTGCGGGCTCCGACGATGGCTCCGGTGACGGCGGGATTGCGCAGCGTCCACGCAATGGCCACTTCGCCGATGGACCGTTTGTGGCGTTGCGCGATCTCTCGCAGCCGATCCACCAATTCCAGGTTGCGGGAGAGATTGGGCTCGGTGAAATCAGGATGGGCTTTGCGCCAGTCGTCCTGCGGCAGCCTGGCGGCGCGCTCGCGCGTCATCGCACCGGTGAGCAGGCCGGAAGCCATGGGAGAATAAACGATCACGCCGATTCCTTGATGCAGGCAGTAGGACAGAATCTCGTCTTCGACTTCGCGGTGTACCAGCGAATACGGCGGCTGCAGCGAAGTTACGGGGGCGATGGCCTGGGCGCGCTTTAGTTGTTTGACATCGAAGTTGGAAACGCCGATCCAGCGCACTTTGCCTTCGCGTTTCAGGTCGGCGAGGGTGGACCAGCCTTCTTCGAGCGCAGGGGAGTCAGGATCAGGCGGCCAGTGGATCTGATAGAGATCGATTACATCGACGGCAAGGCGGCGCAGGCTGTCTTCAACTTCGCGGCGAATCGAATCGGCGCTCAGGACTTTTTGCACCTGACCTTCGGAATCCCAGCGCAGCGCGCACTTGGTAAAGATATAAGGACGGGCGCCGCTCCAGCTCTTGAGCGCACGTCCGACAACTTCTTCAGAATGCCCCAGGCCGTAGACGGCAGCGGTGTCAATCCAGTTGACGCCGAGTTCGAAGGCCCGGTGAATGGCGGCTACGGAGTCATCGTCGTTCTGCGATCCCCAGGCGAATTGCCAGCCGGAACCGCCGACGGCCCAGGCGCCATAGCCGACCGGGGTGATATTCAAATCGGAGTTGCCAAGAGTGCGGGTTTGCATATGAAATCTCCTTATCAAAGTTTGATTGGCGTAGGCGGTAATGCGATTCAGAATTGAGAAGCTATGAAAGCTGACACTATCCGCGAATTTTGCCTGACCTTTCCCGATGCGACCGAGAATTTGCAGTGGGGCGACGATCTCTGCTTCAAGATGGGCGGAAAGATTTTTGCCATGGTGGGGCTGGACAATCCGCGGCTTTGTTTAAAATGCACGCCGGAAACTTTTGCCGAGTTGATTGAGCGGGAGGATATTCGCCCTGCGCCCTATGTGGGACGCTATAAGTGGGTCATGCTGGATCGGCTGGATGCGGTACGGTGGGATGAGTTGCGGGAGTTGATTCGCACGTCCTATGAGATGGTGGCGGCGAAGGCGCCGAAGGCAAAGCGAGTTCAGTCCCGAAGCAGGAAGAAAAAGGCTCCGGTATCGAAGGCCCGCAAAAGAAAGTTCTGATCTGACCTTCCGGCCCGGCGGACGAGAGACTGCCCTGAGTTTGCCGAAGGGCCTCTGCCCAACAGACGCATTTGACTCTACTCACCACCGTCGGCTAGCCTCAAGAGTCCGCCCATTCCTGGACACTTTCTATCTTGATGCGATTCCGGCACAAATCACTGATTTTGCTGCTGCTGGCGGCTGCGGCGGTGTGCTCCGCCCCGAACGCTTTCGCTGCGACCGAGCCGGTCCACGCGCAGCATGGAATCGTGGTCAGCGTGCACGAATTGGCCTCCCGCGCCGGGGTTGACGTCATGCAGTCTGGCGGCAATGCCATCGACGCGGCTGTCGCTACCGGGTTCGCTTTGGCCGTCGTCCATCCCCCAGCGGGAAATATCGGCGGCGGCGGATTCATGCTGATCCGCATGGCCGACGGCAAAACGCATTTTCTCGACTACCGGGAAAAGGCTCCAGCCGCCGCCACGCGCGACCTGTATCTCGACGCGCAGGGCAACGTGATCGATGGCGCCAGCGAATATGGATACAAAGCGATCGGCGTGCCGGGATCGGTTGCGGGCATGGTTTACGCCGAACAGAAATACGGCAAATTGACCCTGAAGCAGGTAATGGCGCCGGCGATTCGCCTGGCCCGCGAAGGTTATGCGCTGAGTTGGGGCGAGGCGCGCGATTTTCGGCGCGATCAACATCTCAGCCAGTATGCCGAGTCGCGGCGCATTTTTCAGCGCGATGGCAACTACTATCAGCCCGGCGAGATTTTCCGCCAGCCCGACCTGGCTCGGACTCTCGAACGCATAGCCGCGAAGCCCGATGACTTTTATCACGGAGCGCTGGCGCGGGAACTCGCCGCTGCCCTGCACAAAGGCGGAGGCCTGATCACCGCCGACGATCTGGCGCACTACGAAGTGAAAGAACGCGAGCCGATACGCGGGACGTATCGCGGATACGAAGTCATCAGCGCGCCGCCACCGTCTTCGGGTGGAACCGTTCTGGTCGAGTTGCTGAATATTCTGGAAGGCTACAATCTGGCCAAACTCGGCGATCGTTCGGCTGCGTCCGTTCACCTCACCACGGAAGCTTTCCGGCGCGCCTTCTTCGACCGCGCGGAGTTTCTCGGCGATCCGGATTTCGCCAAGCTTCCCGTAGCGCAACTCATCGACAAAAGATACGGTTCGGCCTGGCGGAATTCGATTGATGACGCAAAGGCCACGCCCAGCAAGGATTTGAAGAGGCCTGGAATCTTCAGCGAGTTGGAGCAATATGCAGCGTCGCATCCGCAACCGCTGGCGAATCATGAGTCGCCGCACACCACGCACTACTCTGTAATGGATGCCGAGGGCAATGCCGTTGCGGTGACGACCACTATAAACGACTGGTTCGGATCGCGCGTTACAGCGGACGGATTGGGATTCTTGTTAAACGACGAGATGGATGACTTCTCCGCCAAGCCCGGCGTTCCCAACTCCGATGGCCTGATTCAAGGCGCGGCGAATGCGATTGGGCCGGGGAAACGCCCTCTTTCATCCATGACGCCGACTATCGTGGTGCATGAGGGAAAAACGTTGCTGATTTTAGGATCGCCTGGGAGTTCGAAAATCATTACGACGGTGGCTAACGTTTTAATGGGCGTTCTGGACTACGGAATGAATATTCAAGAGGCGGTGGACGCCCCGCGCTTTCACAATCAGTGGCTGCCGGACGTCCTGAATGTGGAGCGATCGTTTTCGCCCGACACGGTGCAGGCCTTGCAAAAAATGGGATACAACGTGGAATTCGGGGTGCACGATGGCAAGGATGTTTTTTCCTACTGGAGCGATGCGGAGTGCATCGCCATCGATCCCAAGACGGGAGAACGTTTGGGCGCGTCAGATTATAGGAGTAACGGAAAGGCCGTAGGATACTAGAGTATCTGCATTCTGATTGCGATCGGTAATTCTCGAATAAGGACCGGGCATGTTGAAAGCGGTATCGACTTATTTATATGTGAAAGAGCGGCTGCATCCGGGGATTCTGGATGGACTGACCCGCAGCGGAGTGCAGGCGATCGAGATTTTCGCGGCGCGGCAGCACCTCGACTATGCCAACCGCAAGGCGCATGTGAAGGAGATTGCGGAGTGGTTTCGCGGCAGCGGGGTGCCGTTGCATTCCGTTCACTCGCCGCTTTATGCCGATTACGAGTGGGGCCGCGCCGGCGCGCCGCCGATCAACCTCGCATCCATCGATCGCGCCGGACTGGTGCAGGCCATGGATGAGGTAAAGCGCGCGCTTGAAATCGCCGAACAGATTCCGTTTCGTTTTCTCATCCAGCATCTGGGACTGCCCAACGAGAGTTTCAGCGAGAAGAAGTTCGAATCCGCGATGACCTCGATCGAGCATCTGCGCGCCTTCGCCAAGCCGCTGGGCGTCCGCATTCTGCTGGAAAATATTCCCAATGAACTCTCCACTCCGGAGCGGCTGGTGGAGATGATTCAGTCCGCCCATTTCGACGATGTGGGGATTTGTTTCGATTTCGGCCACGCCCACATGATGGGCTCGGTGAGCGAAGCCTTCGAGATTCTGAAAAAGCTGGTGTGCTCGACCCATGTCCACGACAACGCCAAGGTTCAGGACTCGCACTTGTGGCCGGGCGAGGGAACTATTGATTGGAAAGAAGCGATGGAACTGCTGCGCTCCGCACCGCAAACCCCGCCGCTGATGCTGGAACTCGCGGAAAACGAAAAAATAAATCTGCTGGAAAAGTTGAAGGAGACCTTCGAAAAACTGGAGGAGATTTAGCAATTGAGTAATTTGGTAATTGCGTAATTTGAAACCTGCGCTGTGGAATTTTCAAATTACCAAATTGCCCGATTACCAAATTACAAGGTCACTATGTCGCCTGTTACTACTATTGCGGAAATCGGTAAGCACGAAGGCCAGACCGTTACTCTGCGCGGCTGGCTCTATAACTTGCGCGCGAGCGGAAAACTTTTATTTCCCCAGTTTCGCGATGGCTCGGGCATCATTCAAGGCGTGGTGCCGAAGAACGCGGTCGCGCCGGAGGTGTTCGAGGCGATCAAGACTCTGACTCAGGAATCGAGCGTGATCGTCGAAGGCAAAGTCCGCGCCGATAAGCGCGCCCCCGGCGGCTATGAACTCGACGTCATAAACGTGCAAGTGGTGCAGCGCGTGCCGGAATCCGATCCTTATCCCATCACGCCCAAGGAGCATGGCACCGAGTTTCTGATGGAGCATCGCCATCTGTGGGTGCGTTCGCAGCGCCAGGCGTCGATTCTGCGGGTGCGGGCGGAAATTATTAAGGCCGTGCGCGATTTTTTTGATGACCGCGGCTTCACTCTTACCGATCCGCCGATTCTCACGCCAGCCGCGTGCGAAGGTACAAGTACGCTGTTCCCCGTCGATTATTTTGACGAGCAAGCCTACCTCACGCAATCGGGCCAGCTTTACATTGAAGCCACGGCGATGGCGCTGGGCAAAGTGTATTCGTTCGGGCCGACGTTTCGCGCGGAGAAATCGAAGACGCGCCGTCACCTCACCGAATTCTGGATGGTCGAGCCGGAAATCGCTTATGGCGAGCTCGACGATCTGATGGATCTGGCTGAGGGACTAATCACCTTCGTAGTGAAACGCTGCTTAGAGCGGCGGCGTGTGGATCTGCTGGCGATTGGCCGCGATATTTCCAAGCTGGAAAAAATTGAAGTTCCTTTCCCACGCATCACTTACGACGACGCGGTAAGGAATTTGCAGGAAGGCCACGCCAAAGGCGCGCTGGAAGCGAGGTTTGAATGGGGTGGCGATCTCGGCTCGCCCGACGAAACTTATCTTTCCGCGCAGTTCGACAAGCCCGTGATGGTGCATCGTTATCCGGCGAAGGTCAAAGCGTTTTACATGGAGCCCGATCCGCAGCGTCCCGAGTTGGCTCTGTGTGTGGACGTGCTCGCGCCCGAAGGCTACGGCGAAATCATCGGGGGATCGCAGCGCATGGCGTCGTACGAATTGCTGGTGCAACGCATTCATGAGCACGGCTTGCCGGAAGAAGCCTTCAAGTGGTATTTGGATTTGCGCAAGTACGGCAGCGTCCCGCACGGCGGCTTCGGCATGGGCATTGAGCGCGCCGTGGCCTGGATCTGCGGGCTGGAGCACGTGCGCGAGACCATTCCGTTCCCGCGGATGCTGAACCGGCTGTACCCGTGACAAAATTTAGTAATTGGGTAATTTGTAATTGGGTAATTTAAGAACTGCGGCGCGTTAGGTTTTCAATTACAAAATTACCCGATTACACAATTACTAAATCCTATGATGACAACCATCAGCACTACCAACATCGCTCCCAAGAAGATTCGCGTGATCGGCGTGCCGCTCGATCTTGGCCAGTCCCGGCGCGGTGTGGATATGGGGCCTTCGGCGGTGCGCGTGGCGGGACTCGAAGCGCGCCTGGAGGCGTTGGGGCACGAAGTGGAGGACGGCGGCAACGTGGCCGTAGCTATTCCGGAGCAAAAAAAAGAAGGCGATACGCACGCAAAATATTTGAAGGAGATCACCGCAACGTGTACGAAGCACGCGGAGTTAGTGGTGAAGACGCTCGAGGCCGGCAGGATTCCGCTGGCGCTTGGCGGGGATCACTCGATGGCAGCGGGTACGGTCTCCGGCGTGGCAGAATTTTATCGCCGGCAAAACCAGCGGATCGGTTTGATCTGGATCGACGCCCACACGGACATCAACACGCCCGAGAGTTCACCGAGCGGCAACGTGCACGGCATGCCGCTGGCCGCGCTGATGGGCCTCGGTCCGGCGGAACTGCAGAACATCTTCGATTTTTCGCCCAAGGTAAAGGCCGAAAACTGCGTGCTGGTGGGCGTGCGCGATATCGACGCGATTGAAAAAGAAAACGTCCGGCGCGCGGGCATTGGAGTTTTCACCATGCGCGACATCGACGAGCGCGGCATGCGCACCGTCATGGAAGAAGCTCTGCGCATGGCTGGACGCGGCGCCGCTGGTTACCATATTTCGCTCGACATGGACTGGATCGATCCCGAAGATGCGCCGGGAGTGGGCACTCCCGTGCGCGGCGGCGCGACCTATCGCGAGGCCCATCTCGCTATGGAAATCATTGCCGATCATGGGCGCATGTTGAGTTTCGAAATCGTCGAAGTGAATCCCGTGATTGACGAGCACAACCGGACCGCGGATCTGGCGGTGGAGTTGGCGCTGTCGGCGTTTGGAAAAAAGATCTTATAAAAGAGACTATGAAAAAGCTTCGAGTCGGCATTCTCTTCGGCGGGCGCAGCGGCGAGCATGAAGTCTCTCTGCTTTCGGCGGCCTCGGTCCTGCAAGCCATCGATAAAGATAAATATGAGGTTGTCCCCATCGGCATTACCAAAGATGGCCGCTGGCTGACTGCCGGCGACGCGGAAAGCCTGCTGCAGGGCAAGTTGATCCTGGAGGCGCGCCATCTGCGCGCGGGCGATCCGGAAACAACGGAAGCGGCGGCAGTGCTGGCTCGCGGAGAATCCGTCGTTGTTCCGCCAGAGCCCGTGCGTCGCGAAAGCGGGCTGGTGCCGTTTCAGACGGACGCCGCTCTGACGCGCCGCGCCAGCGATCGCGCCATCAACGTCGACGTGATCTTTCCCGTGCTGCACGGCACCTTCGGCGAGGATGGAACCATTCAGGGCCTGCTCGAACTGGCCGACATCGCTTATGTGGGCGCGGGCGTGCTCGGTTCAGCGGCCGGCATGGACAAGGACGTGATGAAGTCTCTCTTCATCGCCGCTGGAATTCCCATCGTGAAGCATGTCACTATTCTGCGCAGCGCATGGGAGAAGGAACCGAAGAAAGTCCAGAAATTCGTCGAGAGCAAACTGCGCTATCCCGTGTTTGTGAAGCCCGCGAATTTGGGTTCGTCGGTGGGCATCAGCAAAGTGCACGACCGCAAGGAACTTGGCCCCGCGATCGAAGAAGCGGCAAGGTTCGACCGCAAGATCGTCATCGAACAGGGCGTGGGCGGAAGGAAAAATAAAGCGCGCGAAATCGAATGCTCGGTGCTCGGCAACGATGTCCCGCTCGCCTCGATACCCGGCGAAATCGTTCCGGTTAAAGAGTTCTACGACTACAACGCCAAGTATCTTGACGAAGGTTCTGAACTGATCATTCCCGCCAAGTTGACGAAGGCGGAAACAAGAAGGATTCAAGAGCTCGCCATCTCTTCCTTCAAGGCGGTCGATTGCTCGGGCCTGGCGCGTGTGGATTTTCTAATGGATCCGAGTACGCGAAAAATCTATTTGAACGAGATCAATACCATGCCGGGATTCACCGCCATCAGCATGTATCCCAAGCTTTGGGCAGCTTCCGGCCTCGAATATGCGGACCTGATCGACAGGCTCATACAGTTGGGAATCGAGCGCCACGAAGACAAGAAGCGGAATCAATACAGCAGGTAAGTCGAGCATTTCTTCGTGGCATTTTTCTTCCTCCGACATTGCCGAAAGAACTACAGCGAACGGTGGTTTTTTCCGATGTCATTGGCATGGCCGGAAACCGTCTTCAGTACCTCACCGACAACGACTGGGTTTTGCTCCAGGCGAGAGCCTCACGGCGCGCTTTTAAGCTGGGGGATGAAATCATTCATCAAGGCGAGGTCGGCAACAGCATCTACATCATCCGCCGCGGCGAAGCTTCGGTTGAACTGGCGGCCAGCGGTTCCCGCTCGATCCTGGCGTCGCTTGGCCCCGACGATATCTGCGGAGAAATATCTTTCCTGGAACAGAGCCGGGCCACGGCAGCCGTGATTGCGAGCGAAGAAGAAGTGGAAGCCGACGAAGTAACCGCGCCGGAGTTGCGGGCGTTGTTGCTAGCTTTTCCTGGACTGGCCTCGCGCTTTTATCTTTCGCTGGCGGTAGTTCTGGCGCAGCGGCTGCGGGTCACTTCAAAAGAGTTGGCCCGCGAGATGTCGGTGCGCGACCACCAGGAGAGGAAAGCTTCCTTACTGGGATAACGATTCGCTGTCTACGGCGTGGTCACCAAAGGCAGTCCAATAAAGCTCGCCTGCCCGGGCGCGTGATACACGCGTTGCGTTGCCTTGCGGTAATCCTCCGGCTTGGCCCAGAAAATATTAGGAACGAACGTTTGCGGATTGCGGTCGTACAGCGGAAACCAGCTGGATTGAATCTGCACCATAATGCGATGCCCCGGCAGGAAAACGTGATTTGCCGTGGGCAGGTTGAAACGATAGAGCAGGGGCTGGCCAGCGGAGATGGGCTTCGCCGTCTCCAGGCTTTCGCGATAGCGCCCGCGAAAAATATCGGCGGAGATCATCAACTGATAGCCGCCCATGGCAGCGTCTCCCGCCACTTCGTCGGGATAGACGTCGATCAATTTGACCACCCAATCGGAATCCGTGCCGCTGGTTGCCGCAACCAGATTCGCCACCGGCTGCCCGCTGATTTTCATCGGCGCGGCCAACACATCGGAAGTGAATACGGCAACATCGGGACGTCCAGAGGCTTCGCGCTGGTCATCGACCAGCCATTGCGGCCATGTCATTCCGTTGCCGTATCCGATTTGTTGAATGGGCCGGGCGCGGAAAGGCACGGGCTTGGCGGGGTCGGAGACATATTCGTCGAACGCCGCGTCGCCGGCTTTGGGCGCATTCCAGCCGAGCTTCAATCCAGCTTCGAGATAAAGCGGCGTCGGTTGGAGCGTGCAGCCGCTGGCGCATCCCGCCGGCCACGTAGGCAAATGCCGCCATGTGTTCGTTCCGGTTTCAAATGCGGTGACGGGCGCGATATCTGCCTTGGGCGCGCCGTCTTTCAAATACTGATCCAGGAACGGCCGCAGAATTTCCTGCCGGAAATAAAGTCCGGTATCGCTGTTGAATTTTATGGCTCCGAGCGAGCTGCCATCGCCGATTTCCTGCCCGTGATGCCACGGGCCCAGCACTAGAAATAATTTGTCTCCATTCGCATCGTTCGCTTTCAGCGCTTGGTAAGCCGCGGGCGCTCCGTAAATATCTTCCTGATCCCACAGGCTCGCCACCAGCATGGTCGGCACCTTCAGCGGCTGCGCGGCGAGGATGCGGTCCATCGCCTGCGCCTGCCACCACCCATCGTAGCTGGGATGATCGAGAAGCTTGCGCCAGAATCCGATTTGATCGAGGCCGTGACGCCGACCCAGTTCGCCCGCCGAGACCGACTCCATGAAAACGTCGTAATCGTCGAAGTGGTTCGTCCACCATTTTTCGTCGTTGCTGCGGGTGGCTTCCTGGTCGTAGATGTAATTCATGTTCTGTTCGCGGAAGGCGCCGTTGTGGAACCAGTCGTCGCCCATCCAGCCATCGACCATGGGATTCATCGGCACCGCGACTTTCAGCGCGGGATGCGGATTCACCAGCGCCATCAGCGTGGTGAATCCGTCGTAGGAAATTCCGAGGATGCCGACTTTGCCGTTGCTCTCGGGAACATTTTTTACGAGCCAGTCGATGGTGTCATAGGTGTCGGTCGAGTGATCCACCGGCGTAGGGTTCAACGGACCGTGCAGCGGCCGGGTCATCACGTAGTCGCCCTCGGAGCCGTATTTGCCGCGCACATCCTGCACCACGCGAATGTAGCCGCCTTCGACGATCACCTCGGTCGCATTGTCGTAGCCGTTCAGAATCGGCCCCAGATGCGCGCTCGGCGCTTGACTGGTTTGCGCCGTGGCGCTGTAAGGCGTGCGCGTGAGCAGCATTGGCGCATTCTGCGCTCCCTTGGGCAGAACGATGACCGTATGCAGCTTGACGCCATCGCGCATGGGGATCATCACATCGCGCTTGACGTAATCGAAGCCGGTCTGGACCGGCGTCAGCATGGCGGGCGTTTCGCTGGGCAGATCGGCGGGTACGCTGTTCTGGGCGGAACACGGATTAACGGATAACAGCGCGCCGAAAATTGCGGCGAGAATAACTATATGACGAAGACGAAAAATTGCGGAGCGCGAACCTTTTTCCCAAGACCCCAAACGACTGCCCAGTTTTTTCATGCCTCTCCTCGCGAATGAAGAGTGTACTGGCGGAGAGCGTTTGAGGACAACTGGTCAAGGACTCTGGTAGTGGCTCAGTTTGAAATTTCCACAGGTTAGGTGCCGGAAATGTCGGCAGATGACGGCGGGGCGGCAGGGGTCAGCGTATATCGAACAGATAAGCTATTCCAAGTTGGACCGCTAGGAGGTGGTGTCTTAAATGACGTGTTGCTATGATTAAAGGCAAATAGAAAAGCTCCGGTGCCAGCCGGAGCCGAAAACTTTGTTTTTGGGTCACGCAACCCCATTCTATAGGAGTGCGTGAGAAATGAAAGTACCTCAACTGTTCAAAGCGCTTGGATATACATCGAAAAGCTACAAGGAGATGACTGCTTTCATTTTTGGTCAGCCGCAACAATCCACTCAATCTCTTGCAGCGGAAAGAAAACGACTAGGTCGCGTTCAGCGGTCTTTATCCCTGACTGAATCACGTTTTGCAAGACGGTCGGACCTGAAACCCAGAGGCCAGAAGGCTCGACATTCCTGACTGTGCAAGCGTGAGGCGTTGGATCGTCACGTATCTTGATGTGGGCGGGCTTGCCGATGATTTGTTTCAATTCGATTGTCATAACGCCGCGAATTATACGCTTTGTAGAAGTTCCGTAATAGACCAAATGTGATCGGCCAAACCCGCTTCCATTGCGGGGGTAATTCTGAGGCTTGAATGAACACGGCAGAAATTGTAGTAGGCGAAATGCAGAGCGACAGCGGCTCTCAGGTGCGACAGCTTCTTGCTGAACGCATTCGTAAGCCGCGTAAATCTTCGCATCGCCATTCTCATGGTCAAGTTCTGCCGCTCCACAAAGCTCGTAGAAATCTGTCTAGGGTCGGGATCGCCTTGCCGAACCTTGGATATAACCCCCGCGATGCGTGGTGGGGAGTACCTCGCATCAGGGCTATCGAATTGGCCGTAGTCGCCAAACATCTTGGTAAGTTGCGCGAAGTCCACGTCCGTTCCAAAGCACTCAGGCACGGTAACGGTGTAATGGTTAAGCCCGTCCGTGGTAAGTTGTACGCGGTTGACAATGCGCTTATTCAAGTCCCACAGGAAAGCCCATGTATCGGGACGCACACGCTTGCCGATGCGAAACGAAGGCACCAGCTTGGTTTCTGCGTCAATCGCAACGTAAATCCACTGGTCGCCAACTTCGGGCGCATCGCCGCTCCGCACGTTGCGCCGTTTCTTTCCTACGTAGGTCCAGATTTCGTCAACCTGCAAATACCTGGAATTGAGTCCGCGCATTCTCTCGTCCATCAATCGGGCGCTGCGTTCCCCCGCAACGATGAGCAGACGCATAACCGTGTTGCGATTGAGTCCAGTGAGTCGTTCCGTGCTGCGGATCGAGCATCCCTCAAGAAGACAATGCAGGGCTTGTTCTGCTGCCTTGGGATTCGCAATGAAAATATCTCGCGTGAGTTTTGTATGCGGGTCGCAGAAAGTGGAATTGCACGATTGGCAGCGCCAGCGTTGAATGCGCTTCTTACCGAAGTAGCCGAATTTCTTGCAGGTTTGGTGCTGACATTTGGTACAGGTCATGGGGTTTCTCCGCTTGCGTTCTGCGGAGAAACCAGCCAAAATAGCTTAGGGTCTGAGGCGTGGGTCACTCCGCGCTTTGGATTAGCCCCGCCGCCTGTTTCAGCAGGAAGCGGGGCGTTTAGTCAGCTACTCAGTTTTTGGTGGAGGCCGCATAGCCTTCTCCTTTCAGTATGCGGGCCGTGGATTTGTTTGGGTGCTACCCCTGCCAACCACGGCCCGTTTGCCGATCTTCCGGCAAAGTCAATCCCCTTCGCCTTCGTTGCCTTCGCCTTTATTTACGGCGTAATCATAGGAATCGTAGGCGGCTTGGAATGGGTCAAATCTCGCCCATTCGTCTCCATGTACGGCTGCGAATTTCTCTCTCTCGACCTCTTGGCGGCGTTTGGCCCGTCGCAGCTTGGCGAATTTTGTGGTCGGTTTCCAGCGGTAAGATATAGCAACCCCTGTCTCAGTAAGATCGGCTTCGATTTCTCTGGGGTGCATGCGTTTAAGGGTGGCAGAAATAGATGCGAGCGGATTCGATGTGTACTTGGCAAAATCAAAGCCCGAAGCTTCCAGCGCGTTGCGCATCTGTGTCACCGTAAACCACTTTTTCGGGTCTATTTCCAAAATCTCCCGAATATTCTCAGTCAGCCCAGCCTTCTTAGCGTTGGGGTCTCCAATCAGCTTCGTCCCGTCAAACCACTTCAAAAACCTCTTACGATCAGCATCGGAGAGCAAGTGGATCGTCGCTCGAATAAACTGACGCAGCTTGCCGATCTCAATCTCGATTTCAGCATGCTGATCGCTCAGTCTTCCCAAACGCCTTACGGCATCAGTAACAATCGCTTTGTAATCATGGGAGGTCATCTGTAGATATGAGTATAGACACATCTATAACCAAAAAGCAAGCGCAAAATAGCAAATGGCGAGAGGCAATTCGGGACGCAAAGGAAAGAATTACATTCTTACAGAAGGCGATTGAATACTATCGCAAGATGGATAAACGACGAGAGCCGTGGCCCGTCACGCAATCGGGTGGCCAAGAATCAACGCGGCAACACAGTGTTTAAGACACTACCCGCTAGGACAGCGTTCTGAGAAAGCTTGCCGAGTTTGTCCTCAAACGCTCTTCTATCCACAACGCGAAGCTGGTGGCAGAGGGCGACACTGACTTTAACATCCGATGTATTACCTACGGCCCGAATGATTTCACTCGGAGGAAGAACTACCTTGTGGGCGCTAGCCTTTTTTAAATTCGTGGTCATCGGCACAACTACAACCGTATTCCCAGTGTTTACGGATCGACGAGACATTACAATGCATGGACGCCTTCCGGACTGTTCACTGCCTCCCTGTTGTGGAAGACTAATCCAATAAATGTCTCCGGGATCAAGCGGTATTGACGGATCAACCGCCATTTCTATGGGCAGTCCTCATCCCACGCGGCTAGGGTTAAGTCCTGCATAGATGCGCGCAGCAGTTCTTCGTCCTCTTCGTCGGACTCCATAATTTCCAAGGCAGGCTCCGCAACCGGAAGGCGCACAGCAGCACCCTGACGCGCCCAAGTGTATGCGTTAACCATACCGCGAAGACCGTCTGTCAACTCTTCCATGACTTCAGGATAGATCGGTTGACTAAGGCGGAGAGCCATGTTTAGTGCGTCCAGGCTGAAATGGGCGCGGAGTGCATAGAAGTTGAAATAAAGGCAATACTGCTTGTCCTCTTCGCGCTTCGACTCATCCAGCTTTGTGGCAGAAATCTGGGTCAGGAGATCATTTATCTTCCGTAGCGTCCACACCGTGAACATGGCTTGATCTCGGACGGATGCCCCAAAAGCGCCCAGCCCCTTATCCCTGAAGTCAGCTTCTAGTTCACAGATGGATTCTCGGGTCAAGTGCTCGATGACATTGCTTGGCACTATCAGATGAGCAACGTGCGAGAGGGACAGCGTCATCCCCGCATACTTCGGAAAGGCTTTTACGAAATACTCGTGAAACTCAACCGCAGTGCGCTTCTGAATAGTGTCCACTAAAATCTGATCTATGACACTTCTGAACCCTTTGAATACCTCGCTCACTGGAGCAGACAGCTCCCGCGAGGAGTTCTTTGAACGGGACGCAAGAAAAGCTAGTGCGCGCTCAAGGGGAGCCTGTTTTTCAAGAGTGGGCGCAAACCCTTCCATCGTCAGAACACCGTCGTTCATAATTTATCCGCCTGATCCCATAGTGCGGTTTCGCCACCGCGCGTTACTCGCTTTTTTTGCGATCTCGCGGCGGCGCTCCGCCGTAATCGAACTTGCACGCGAAGGGCCACCAATTAAACCACCCTTTCGCGAGGCGGCCTTCTTGGTATTTTCTTCTTCAGTAGGATGGTCGCTAAGCGCCGCCTGAACCGTTCGGAAGGCACGCACGTTCAAATCCATTCGACGCCTCGCGAAGACACGATTAGACGAGCCCGTGGGAGAGAAATCAATATGGCGATAATACTACACCGCCTGTCAAGTGCCTTATACGTCACCTTTGTCATAATTAGACGATTACAACTCCCAGAGGGATGCGCTCGTCTACTGTAAAATTTATCACAATTCCACCATTAAACTGAACAAAATGCTTGACAGATTTGGCACTACTCAAGCATAATTGCTCAGTATGAATCGCCTCACGAAAGACGACCAAATCCAAATCGTAGCAGCTTTGGTCGAGGGCAACAGCATCCGTTCGACTTCTCGGATGATTGGAATTTCTCGCAACACGATTACCAAACTCTTGGTTGATCTCGGAACCGCTTGCATGAAGTACCACGATGAGCACGTTCGCAATATCCGTGTTCGTCGTCTCCAATGCGATGAGATATGGGCATACATCGGCGCAAAGGCCAAGAACGTTAGTGTCGAGAAAAAAGAAATCGGCTGGGGTGACGTTTGGACATGGGTTGGAATTGACGCGGATACCAAACTGGTCGTCTCGTACCTAGTCGGGGGACGCGGCGCGGATTGGGCAATGGACTTCATGAAAGATTGCGCTGCTCGGGTCCAAGGGCGCGTACAAGTAACAACAGACGGACACAAGGCGTATCTAACGGCAGTCGAAGAATCCTTCGGGGCCGATGTGGATTACGCGCAACTACAAAAGATTTACGGCTCATCGCTGGAAAACGAAACCCGCTATTCTCCCGCTACTTGCATTGGCTGCGACATGAAAGTGGTCAGCGGCAATCCTGACCCAAAGCATGTGAGTACTTCCTACGTGGAGCGCCAGAACCTCACCATGCGGATGCACATGCGGAGATTTACTCGGCTAACCAATGGGTTCTCTAAGAAACTCGACAATCATGGTTATGCGGTGGCCCTTCATTTCATGTACTGCAACTACATTAGAATCCACCAGACATTGCGCGTCACCCCAGCGATGGAAAGTCAACTATCCGATCACGTTTGGAGCATCGAAGAATTGCTACAAGTCATGGATGCAACGATGCCGACGCCCAGCAAGCGCGGCCCTTACAAGAAGAGTGATTCAGCAGCTTGAGGCGTTACTTCTTTCGCCGTTTCGGTTCCGGCCACTTGATACGCCCTTTGCCGTAGTGAGCCCACTCCCGCTCCTCGATCCGGCTCAAGGTCTCTAGCGTTGCGACATTGATTTCCGCCCGTAGCTCGTGCGTCAAGCCTTGAAGCACAGTGGCGTAATGGGAGCGTAGAATTCCGCTCTGGCGCATCGTGGTGAGGTGCCCTACGATTGCGGCGAAAGCAAGATTGATGCCGCTCAGGGTTTCGTAAACTTCCGTCTTTTGGGTAACATTAGAAGCAGCCATTGTCGCCTCTCAGAAAGGTGATTGTGGTGAGGGCCGCGTTCGTGTTATCAGCACGGGCGCGTCCCGCTTCTGCTTATAACCCAGAATGCCTACGTTCTATCTGTGATTTTCAAACTGAGCCACTACCAGGACTCTAAACGGGGCTAAGAAACTCTCCAGGAATGGGACCGCTGACTGGCGCGCTGTAAGAGCGAGACACGCGACTGCCTCGATTTCCGGGTCCGCGCCGCGGAAAATGCTAAGATTCACTGTAAAATGCGCTTGGAAAGACTGCTACGAGTCTGATATAGGTCTGAGTGATAAGCACGGGATGCCCGCACAGTCCACACCGCTAAGAGAGTCCAAGAAAGTCCCGACGGACCTGCTCGACTTCGATCCCAAAAACCCGCGCTTCGCGGAAGATCCACTTCGCAACCCGACCGACGGCGAGATCATCGAGTACCTCTCCGACAAGGCCGACCTCTCTGAACTCGTACAGTCAATCGCCGCCAACGGCTATATCGACATTGAGCCCATGATCGTGATGCAGAGAGCTGGCGGCAGGTTCGCGGTCCTTGAAGGCAACCGCCGCCTAGCAGTAATTAAGTTGCTAAAGAACCCGGATCTCGTCGGCAACAGTGGAATCGTCGTTCCGCCGATAACGAAGACCATACGCGACACTCTAGAGAAGGTGACGGTTTACCGAGTAAAGGATCACGAAGAGGCCCGGGACTTTGTGGGCTTTAAGCATATCAACGGGCCCCACAAATGGGACGCGCTTGCGAAAGCGCGTTTCGCGGCTGACTGGTACGAGGCGGAGCGGTCCAAGGGCATCACGTTGCGGGATATCGCGCGCAGGCTAGGTGACAGACACGACACCGTCTTGCGCTTGGTCAACGGTATTTTTGTTCTTGATCAGGCAGAGAAGGCGCGCATTTTCGATATCCACGATAGGTACCCGGAGAGAGCTTTCGCGTTTTCCCATTTGTACACGGCGCTCACTCGACCTCAATACCGCGATTATCTAGGCCTCCTCGCAGAATGGAGGACAAATGAACCCAAGGCGAATCCTGTCCCAAAGAGCCACCTGGAGAATCTACGCCATGTGATGGTGTGGCTGTTCGGCTCGAAAAGTGACGACATTCGCCCGGTAATCCGATCCCAAAATCCTCATATCAAATGGCTGGGGGCAGTTCTGCAGAACCCAACAGCCCGTGCGGTCATGCTCGCCCGCAATGACCTTCAGGAGGCTTACAAGCTCGTCGATACCCCGGCTGCTCGGCTCGAAGCCGCCCTGGTTAATGCCCTTCAAAACGCGGAGGTCGCTCTGTCACAAGTTGCTTTTTTTGACGGCACGAACTACACCATGGTCGAGCTTTCGGGTCGCTTGGTGAAAACAGCGACGCTGATAAACACTACGTTGGTGTCAGCATCGAAACCGGTGGTCACCGCAGAACCGCACGGGAAAGCGGAGGACGCCGACTAGGTTTATGTTTTCCTTGCCGGACGAAGATTCCCACCCGACGAAGTTTGCCGATTGGCTTGAACTGAGCGCCCTATGTTCCCCGAGCGGGCGTGTTGGGATCAGCGAACTGGTTTCGGGCACCGATCTAGAAGAGAACGAGGAAGCCGAAGACTGGTCCGACGACGACATCCGCCAGGACGATATGGTCAGTTCAACCCAATCGGAAATAGCCGACAGGAGAACCTACATCGGCGAAGACTATCCATTCGAGATGGACGAGTACGGTCGACATTTTTCCTTCACGGGCACCGTGACACCCGTCGGAGCAGTTTATCTGTTCTCTCTGTTTCTCTCACACGCACAGGATCGCACCATCATTCCCGAGGATTGGGCCCCAAAGCTGGACAACCACGCTCGCAATCTATTCCAGGTTTGCTCGACGGTGGCGGCCGGTGGCTACGTTAGGGGAGTTGCAAGGTCATTCGGTTGGCCTCGGCCAGACCACACGGCCTTTTTGGAGGCTCTGAAAGCGACCTACAAGGTATTTGGTGACGGCGTACCCGTCGACAAGCCTCGTCCGGCCGCGCCGAAGTGGATTAAGGACGGGGGCATAGATATTGTCGCTTGGCTAAGATCGATAGACGGGCTTGCCGGTACACACTACCTCATTGCTCAGGTCGCGTCTGGCGAGAACTGGAAAGAAAAATCAGTCAGACAGGACGCCGAAATTCTCCACAATTACTGGTTCACACAACGGCCAGCCAGCGGGTACGAGTGTGCAATGTTCATGCCATTCTGCCTAGAGCCTGAACTGGGCGACGAGGAGGGTGTCACTCAGCAGGAGAGGCTTGCGGACCACATGAAGCTGTTGACAATCGAGTTCGGTACAGTCTTTTATCGCTATCGACTGGCGCACTACGCTTCAGCAGGACTCCGCCTGACTCAAGGAGGTCACGTCGGCATCGAGGGGGTTGGAGAGCTCCAGCATATTGTTGATTGGGTAAAGCAATACCGGTCCGAGCTTTGTGCAAGAGCGGCGGCGAATTGATGAGACATCGATTTCACTCTATCTGTCCGTATTTCGCGATGTTTCCGGAATCATTCGTTCTGCGAAACGTCGTCGCCTGGTCAAGTCCCGGCGACCTAGTTCTCGATCCGTTCTGCGGCCGCGGCACTACGATTTTGGAAAGCCTCTTAAACAACCGTCGAGCAATCGGCTGTGATACAAACCCGGTCGCCGCCTGCATCTCGCGCGCAAAGTCCAACCCGCCGAAACTCTCTGTCCTTGAGTCGAGACTTGCCGAGCTGGAGTTCCAGTACCCAAACTGCGAGGTTCTTGTCGGGTACGAATCGGACGACTTCTTCGAATCGTGCTACCACCCCGGCACCCTGAAGCAGGTGCTGTTCTTGCGCTCCGCGTTGAACTGGCGGAAGGACAAGACCGACTGCTTCATCGCCGCTGTGGCCTTGGGAAGTCTGCACGGCGAGAGCCACCGAACCGAACTCTGTTTTAGCAACCGCATGCCTAGAACAATCAGTACGAAGCCAGATTATTCAGTTCGGTGGTGGAAGCAACACGGGTGCGTAGCGCCCAAGCGCGACGTATTCGGCATTCTCAGAGCTATGATTGGCTACCGGTTCGAATCATCCCCGTCGCGTTTGAGGGGTAGGGTCGTTGAGGGGGACGCTCGGGACGCTTCAAAGTATTTCCGGCGAAGTAGGGGCAAAGTTAGGTTGCTCATCACATCGCCGCCCTACATCGACATAACAAACTACAGAGAGGACCAATGGCTTAGGCTCTGGTTCCTAGGAGGCCCGCCCAGACCGAGTTCATCTCACCCAAACTCCGATGACCGGTACCGGCGGACAGACGCATACTGGAAGTTTCTTACTGAGGCCTGGAGCGGGGTCGTTCCGCTGTTGAGCCCTAGGTGTCACGTCGTGGTGAGAATCGGGGGCAGCCGACTTTCGAGAGAGGATCTCGCCGAAGGATTGTTGCGGTCCCTCAAGCAGGCGAGCCTAGACAAAGTAATTCTCAGGGAAACTCACACTACCGAGATAAAAGGAGGTCAAAGGCGGTCATTCACCTCCTCTAGATCGCTTCGTTTAGGAATCGAACATGACTTTCGCTTCCTTGTGACTGCCTGAGGCTATAACCCACAAACCTATTGACGAACCCCTCCTGCCCATGTAGCATCATAAGGACAAGTTTGCCTTTCGGGGCAGACCGGAATTTCATGCAGAGTGGCTGAGGGACGAGCCCTGTGACGCCACGGCAACCGGATCTTGATCATATATCGAGACCGCCAGGTGCCAACTCCCGCCCGGAAACGGGGAACATGAGATTCGGATGCGAGCTTTATTTCCATCTGCATTCCGACCTCTTTTCCCATTTCTACCGGAAAAAGAGGCGTTCGTATTTTAGGGCGCTTTTTGGCGGGCCGCTCGTCCGCAGCTACTGGCTGTAACAGAAAGCGAGTAGCCCAATGGCTCAATACGAACTGCGCTGCCGGGAATGCGGCCGAAGCTGGGGCAACCAGCCCCGGTCGATCTGCGACGAGTGTTTCTCTCCTCTCGAAATTACTTACGATTACGATTTTGTCCGGGCGTCGCTCGCCCAGGGCGCGAGCGACCAAGCGAAGTCCAGCCGGGAGCGCATTGCGCAACGTGCGCCGAACATGTGGCGCTACTCGGAGTTGCTGCCGCTGCCCGCAGGTTTTGAGCCGCGGCTGCCGGTTGGGTTCACGCCGCTGTTTCAGGCGCCGCGTTTGGCGGGGCGTCTGGCGGGGAATGGCGATGCGAAGACCGCTGCGGACAATCTCTACATTAAGAATGATGCGGTCTGCTTGCCGACTTTGTCGTTCAAGGACCGCGTAGTGGCCGTGGCTTTGGCGCAGGCGAAGGCTTTCGGCTTCGATACGGTTGCGTGTTCTTCCACCGGAAACCTGGCCAACGCCGTGGCGGCACATGCGGCTCGGCTGGGGCTTACGGCGTGGATCTTTATTCCGTCCGACTTGGAGCCGGCGAAGATTCTCGGCACGCAAGTGTTTGGCGCGAACGTGGTGCGCATTGCGGGCAACTACGATCAGGTGAACCGGCTGTGCTCGCAGATTGCGGAAGAGCGGCGTTGGGGATTCGTGAATGTGAACCTGCGTCCTTATTATGCGGAGGGATCGAAGACGGTTGGATTCGAGATCGCCGAGCAGTTGGGATGGCGCTTGCCCGATAACGTTGTGGTGCCCATGGCTGGCGGGTCGCTGATTACTAAGATCAAGAAGGCGTTCGACGAACTGGGCAAGCTCGGCCTGGTCGAAGAGAAGCCGGTAAAGTTCTTCGGGGCGCAGGCTACGGGATGCTCTCCGATTTCGACGGCGGTGAAGACTGGGAGTGCGGAGATTGAACCGCAGAAGCCGGCGACCATTGCGCGGTCGCTCGCCATTGGGAATCCGGCCGACGGGCATTACGCCATCAAAACCATCAAGCAGAGCGGGGGATGGAGCGAGGACGTGAGCGACCCGGAAGTGATCGACTCAATCCGGTTGCTGGCGGAAACCGAAGGCATCTTCACCGAGACCGCGGGCGGAGTGACGGTGGGAACGGCGGGCAAGCTCTATCGCCAGGATCGGATTCTGCCGGAAGAAACGACGGTATTGTGCATCACGGGCAATGGATTGAAGACGACGGATGTGTTGGCCGGAGTTTATGAGATTGAGCGGCCGATCGCGCCCAAGCTGGCCGAGTTCGAAAAATACTTGCACGAGACGCTGGACACAGTGAAAGTCGCGAAAGAGGCGGCGGCCACGGTGGGAGCGTAGGTGGAGGATGGAATGGCGATCACAGTACAAATTCCGACCGCCCTGCGGCGGCATACGGCGGGAGTGAGTTCGATCGCGTGCGGCGCGGCGAATCTGGGAGAGCTTTTCTCCGTGCTCGACGAGAAATTTCCGGAGCTGAAGCCACATCTGCGCGACGAGGCCGGACAGTTACGGCGCTTCCTCAATATTTACGTGAACGAGGAAGATATCCGGTTTCTGGGTGGGCTTGCTTATGTTTTTAGCGATGGAGACGAGGTGCTACTGGTGCCCTCGATTGCGGGGGGATCAAGTCAGCGTTCGCGACTCACGCTAACTCTCTAAGGCTGGCGTGCAATCGAATCAATCGTTTGCTGCAATGAACTTGGTCCTTCGCGACGAGTCTGCTGCACTGTGGCTTTTTCCATGTGTGCCTGCTGTGCGGCGGAGGGCTGCGTCGTGAAAGGTACTCCATCATTTACCTGCGCGCAATCCATGCGTAAAGTGCCGTTGTCGTTGAAGACCAATCCATAGAAACGAAATGTGCCACGCGCTGTCAGCGCTCATCGAAAGAGGCCTCGGCCCTTCGATATCAGGCAACGGCAAGGTAATGCCACTGCTTGAGCCGACGGGCAGCAATAAGGTGTATCAAGGAATCAGTGGCATTTCCATGCCAGCCGTTGATGCGGCTTGATGTATAATCTAACTAACTGGTTAATTAGTCGATGGTTCAAGGATCACATTATCGTCGTCATCCCCGCATGGGCTCCCGCGGGCAGCCCGAGGAAAGCCGCGCCGCCATTCTGCAAGCTGCAGCGCGGGAGTTTGCCGAGCTCGGCATTGCTGGAGCCCGCACCGACGCCATCGCGCGCGAGGCGCGAGTGAACAAGGCTTTGCTTTATTACTATTTCAAGGATAAGGAAACGCTCTACGGTGCGGCGCTCGACCATGCATTCTCCGGCATGACGGCAACCGTCTTCCAGGTGCTCGATAGCAACCTGCCACCGCGCGAAAAGATCATGGCCTACGCGGGCGCGTATTTCGACTTCATCGCCTCGAATCAGATTTATCCCAAGCTGATGCAACGCGAGATGATGCGGGCGCGCGAAGGCAGTTCGGTTCATATCGACCGTCTGGTAAAAACTTACTTCCAGCCAATCTACCGGCGGTTGGGCGAGTTGTTGCACAAAGGAATCGCGGAAGGCGAATTCCGCAGAGTGGATCCGGCGCATTTCATTCCTTCCATGCTGGCGATGATCGTTTTCTATTTCAGCAGCGCCCCGGTGATGCGGCGGATTGTCCGCTTCAATCCGCTCGCGCCGCAGCGCGTCGCCGAGCGCCGCGCCGCAGTTCTGGATTTTATCTCCGCGGCGCTGTTTCTGCCTCGCGCTAGCCGCGCGCGGTCGTTTCGTAAATCAGGAGTACGCCAATGAGTGCTCGTAACCGGTTCTTCATTCTTCTCAGCATCATCTTCGTGATCGCTGCCGTCTACTATTTTTTCTCCACCGATCATTCGAAGGACCTCGTCCTCATCGGTACGGTCGATTCGAACCAGGTGATCGTCAGCGCGCAGGTGGAAGGGCGCATCCAGAAACTGCTGGTGGACGAGGGCACGCCGGTGAAGGCCGGAGATCTGATCGCGGTGCTCGATCCCTCCGAATTGCAAACGCAGGAAGCCGCGGCCGATGCGACCATCACCAGCCTGCAACACAAAGTGGCGGAGATGCAGCACACCGAACAATCCACTTCCGGATCGACCTCCAGCGACGTGGCTAATGCGCAGGCCAAGCTGGATTCGGCCAAAGCACAGCTTTTGCAGGCGAAGGCCGCGCTGGACCGCACGGCGAGCGACAGCCGGCGCATGATCGAATTGGCCAAAGCCGGAGTGCAGTCCGAGCAGGAACGAGTGCAGGCAGAAACCAGCTTGCAAGCCGCGCAGGCTACGGTGCAAGCGCAGCAGGAGTTGGTTAAGGCCGCCCAAGCGGATTTGACTTCAGCCATAGCGCGCACGCAGCAAGGCAATGCGGCCAAGAGCACGGTGCAGTCGACGGAGGCAGATCTAAAGAATGCGATCGCGCAGAAAAATCAGGCTGCCGTGCGGCTGGGCTATACCAACGTCTACGCGCCGGTGACCGGAACGGTTTCGGTGCGCGCGGCGCGGCAGGGGGAAGTGGTGAATATTGGCGCGCCGATCGTGACCATTGTCGATCTGACGGACACCTGGGCGCGCGCGGCGATTCCGGAAACCTACGCCGATCACATCGGCTACGGCGATGTGCTGCGCGTACGTCTTCCGGGCGGCACGACCACCAGCGGCAAAGTTTTCTTCAAAGGAGTGGAAGGCGATTTCGCCACGCAGCGCGACGTGAGTCGGCGCAAGCGGGATATCAAAACCATCGTCCTTAAGATCCGGCTTGACAATCCGAAAGGCGCGTTCGTCCCGGGGATGACGGCCGAAGTGCTGGTTTCGCCGGCGCAGGTGAAGGGCGGAATCACGCAGAGCGCGGTGGCAGCGGGGCAGCAATGACGATTGAAGTGAATGAAAAGCCGAACGGCAGTAGCTCCTCGGGTTCCGAGTCCGAAGCGCCCTGCGCCATTGAAGTGCAGCACATCGTCAAGAAATATGGCGATTTCACGGCCGTGGATGATGTTTCATTCAATGTGAAGGAAGGCGAGATTTTCGGGTTGCTCGGGCCCAATGGAGCGGGAAAGTCGACGCTGATCCGCATGATGACTACGCTGATCCCAATTACTTCAGGCCACGCTCTGATTGCTGGCCACGATGTCGCCAAAGAGCCCGATGCAGCGCGGCGAACGATTGGCGTGATCCCGCAGGCGCTGACCAGCGATCTCGATTTGACCGTGCAAGAAAATCTGAACATTTACGCCAAGCTCTACGACGTGCCGGCGAAGGAGCGTAAACGCTCGATCGACGAATTACTCGGACTCGTCGACCTGACCAAGTGGCGGGACGCGCAGACCAAGACACTCTCTGGCGGAATGAGGCGCCGGTTGGAGATTGCACGTGGGCTGGTGCATCATCCCAAAATATTTTTTCTCGACGAACCTACGACCGGGCTCGATCCCGTTTCCCGCGTAGCGGTGTGGGAGATGCTGGGCAACATTAAGAGCCAGCGGCAACTCACGATTCTGATTACGACTCACTACATGGACGAGGCCGACCGGCTGTGCGACCGCATCGCCATCGTGGATCACGGCAAACTGGTCGCACTCGACACGCCGATGGCGTTGAAGGCGAGCGTGCCCGGATCGAACGTGATCGAAGCGCAGTTCGAGAATTCTCCGGCAGATTGGGAGCAGCGCCTGCACACACTCGATGAAGTCACGTCCGTGCAACATGAAGGCGCGGGAATGTATCGCGTGCTCACTGGCAACGGCTCGCGAACGACGACAGAATTGGTGGAGATGGCCGTCGAAGCTGAAGTTGCGGTGAAGTCGCTCTCGGTGCAAAACACGACACTCGATGATGTATTCGTGCACTATACGGGGCGGCAACTGCGGGATGAGCTACAGAAGGCTTACGCGTTCGTGATGCCGCAGCGGCCGGGGTTGCAGCCATGAATCGAATGATGGCGATTGTCGAGCGCGAGATGCGCAAGTTCTTCCGTTCGCCGGCGTTGATGCTGGCGTCGATGATTTTCCCGCTGGTGCAGCTGGTGATCCTCGGCAACGCTTTTGGCGGGAAGATTCGCGACGCGCGGCTTGCCATTGTCGATCAGGATGGCGGCACGCAGGCGCTAAAGATCCGCGAAGCTTTCGATTCCGTGCGCGTGAACATTCGAACGTTCGTTCCGGTTTATTACAACGACGAAAAAAAAGCTGTGGAAGACGTGCGCAACGGCAAGCTCGATGGCGCGGTCATTATTCCGCCGCAATTTTCGCGGAGGGTTTACGAAGAGAATCATCCGCAGATCGCCGTGGTGGTGGATAACAGCGATAACTTTATGAGCTCCGCGCTGGAGTCGGAGCTCACCGATCTGGTGCACTCGCTGAACCAGCCCATGGTTGAGCCGCGCATTTTGCAACAAACGGCGCTGGAAATTGTCGAACTTTATCCTTACATCGAATACATGAAGTATCTGCTGCCGGGCTCGCTCGCACTGGCGATGTTCGTCTCGGTTATGATCGGTGGCGGCATGTTGTATATCGACGATAAAGCTCGCGGCGTGCATGAAGGCTACCTGGTTACGCCCATCACAAAACTCGAACTCGTTCTTGGGCTCAACCTGGCGGGGGCGATCAAAGCGGTGATGACAGGGGTGATCATTTGCGTGATCGGATCGTTGATTGCGGGCGTGAGTACGATTTTCAATCCGGTCACGATGCTGGGGCTGCTGGTGATGATCGTGCTCACTTCACTCGCCTTCAACACGATGATGTTCCTGCTGATGGTGCGCATTGAAGATCCGCTGGTACCGCGGGCCATGTTCGGAATCCTGAATACGCTGCTGTTTTTTCCCAGTGGATCGATTTATCCCATCCAGGCCTTTCCGCCTTGGCTGCGGGCGATCGCCAAGGTGGATCCTTTTACTTACGCCGTGGATGGTTTCAAGTGTCTGCTGCTGAAAGAAACAACTTTGGCGGCGGTGTGGGGGGACATGCTGTTTCTCAGCATCTTCGCGGCCATCACGTTGGGGATTGCCATTCCGTTGTTTAAGCGGACACTGTAGGCGAATTTACAATTTCGTAATCGGGTAATTTTGCAATTTAATACTAGCGTGAAAGGGATTGAAAAACTACAAAATTACCCGATTACCAAATTACAAAATTCTTCCTGGAACTTTTGACTTACTGGCAGCGTCCGTTATGCTAGAGAGCGATGACCCTACTGGACGCCAAAGAGTACCATCCGGAAAAAGAGCGGAAAAAGAAAGCGAAGCTTATTTCGGCGATCGTTCTTGTTCTGGTGCTGGCTTTCGCGGGCTGGTGGAATCGCTTCTGGCCGGAAAAACGCGTTGCCGACAAATTCTTTGCGGCGGTGCAGAAGCAGGACTTCGAATCCGCGTATGGGATTTACTATCATGATCCCGACTGGAAGCAACACCCGCAGAATCATGCGCAGTATCCTCTCAACGAATTCAAGCAGGACTGGGGTCCGGGCGGACAGTGGGGCCTCGTGAAGACTTATCAGATTTACGGCGAGAGCAATTGCCCCGGAGGCGGCACGGGTGTGGTCATCGACGTCATTGTGAACGACCGCGCGCAGCACGCGCAGTTGTACGTGGACAAATCCGATAAGACGATCAGCTCGCCGCCCTGCGATCTGGAATTTCACTAGATCGAGTCAGCCTAACCGCCGAATTGCGCGAGCGTTTTGTTGAGCGACGCTTCGTCGGCTACATTCAGAGTGGCCTTTGTCCGGTCGATCTGGCGCATCAATCCGCAGAGAACTTTTCCCGGGCCGATCTCGACGAAGGTCTGTACGCCATTTTCAATTAAGAGGCGGATGCATTGTTCCCACTTCACCGCGCCTGTAACCTGCGCGACCAGGGTTGCGAGCGCGCGCAAATCGTCGCTGACCAAAATGGCCTCGACATTGCACGCCACCGGGTACACGGGCTTCTGTGTCTTGAGAGCGTTCAGGTCCGCCTCCAAGCGATCTTGTGCGGGCTTCATCAGAGAACAATGGAAGGGCGCGCTTACGGGAAGAACTTTGGCGCGCTTTGCGCCGCGCTCATCGGCAAGTTTTGCGCCGCGCTCGACGGCTGCCGTATTGCCGGAGATCACAATCTGCTCCGGCGAATTAATGTTCGCGGGCGAGCAAATTTCGCCTTGCGCCGCGTCCTGGCAGACGGCGGAAACTCTTTCCAGCTCCATGCCGAGGATCGCCGCCATCGTTCCCACCCCAACCGGCACGGCCTCCTGCATATATTTTCCGCGGTTGCGCACGGTGCGCACGGCATCGGCAAAGGACATGGTTCCAGAAGCGACATGCGCGGAATACTCGCCCAGGCTGTGGCCCGCGACAAAACTCGGCCTGGGGATGCGACGTTCAAGGACTCGCAACGCCGCAATCGAGACCGTTAGAATTGCCGGCTGCGTGACCTCGGTCAGGCGCAATTGCTCCTCCGGGCCTTCGAAACACACCTGCGACAATTTGTACCCCAAGGCCTCATCGGCCTCGTCAAACGTCTGCCGCGCAAGGGGGTAATTGTCGAAGAGTTCTTTCCCCATGCCCACGGCCTGCGAGCCCTGGCCAGGGAAAATGAACGCGATGTTGGATTGTGTCGGTTGGGAAGCGTCCGTGGATTCGCTCATGATTTAGCTTCGCGGAAAATTACTGGGCCGGAATCACTTCGGCTTCCGCGGGTAAGGGACGAAGCGCGGCCAGTCCTTGCTCAATCGATTCGTTTATGTGGCGCTGGGAAAACTCGGCCGCCACCCGCACCGCATTCTTGATGGCGTTCGCGTTCGACGATCCGTGCGTGATGATGCACACGCCCTTCACTCCCAGCAGCGGCGCGCCGCCGTATTCGGTGTGGTCGATGCGCTTCTTGAAATCCGAAAATGCGCTGCGCGAAAGCATATAGCCGACCTGCCGCGTAATAGTCGACCGCAAGGATTCCTTCAGAACCGTCCGCACCAGGTTGGCCACGCCCTCGGAAATCTTCAGTGCGACATTCCCCACAAATCCATCGGCAACTATCACGTCGACGTGGCCATTGAAAAGATCGCGCCCTTCCACGTTGCCCACAAAATTCAAAGGCAGGCGCTTCAATAGCTGGAACGACTCGCGAGTCAGTTCGTTGCCCTTGGTCTCTTCTTCGCCAATCGAAAGCAATCCAACCCGCGGAGACTTCGTGCCGGCGAAACCTGTGCGTCCAAACTTGGGTCCGCCAAACATCGCGCGAAAATAAATCTCGCCCATCACCGCGAACTGTTCCAGATTATGCGGCTTGCAATCGACATTCGCGCCGACGTCGAGCAGAATCGCAGCCGTCCCGGGAGCGGTAGGAAATACAGCGGCCAGCGCCGGGCGGTCCACGCCCGGCAGCGCTCCCAGCACCATCTTTGCCGAAGCCATGGCGGCTCCGGTGTTGCCGGCCGTAACAAAGCCATCGGCTTGACCCTCGCGAACCAGCCGCAAACCCACGCGCATGGAGGAGTCGCGCTTGGAGCGCACCGCCTGCACCGCCTTATCTTCCATGCCGATCACTTCGCTGGCATGGACGATTTCGATCGGCAGGCGGGAGGCCGACGGGTGACGGTCGAGTTCGGCTTGAATGATGGCTTCCGGACCAATCAGCAGCACGCGCACGCCATAGTTGCGCGCCGCGTGAATTGCCCCTTCGATTTCAGGCTTGGGAGCCCGGTCCGAACCCATCGCATCCAGCGCGATCACGCTAGGCATGGCGGCGGGAAATTAGCTGGATTCCTCAACGCTCACCACTTCGCGGCCCTTGTAGTAGCCGCATTTTACGCAGGCGCGGTGCGGCATTTTCCTCTCGTGGCAGTTCGGGCACTCCGAGAGCGAGTGGCTCTTCAAGAAGTCATGCGCCCGCCGCGTGGAGGTGCGCTTTTGTGAATGTCGTCGTTTTGGATTAGGCATGGTATAAATTCCTCTCGCTAAGGCCGTCCGGCCCCGCAATCAATCTCTAGAGATTCTCTTGTCGTTGCTTAATGCGCCAGTTTGCCGCGGATTTCCTTAAGCGCCGCCCAGCGTGGTTCTTCGCGTGTGACCGCGCACGAGCACTTTTCCTGATTCAGGTTCGTACCACAGTGTGGACATAGACCCTTGCAATCTTCGCTACAGGTAATTTTTAAGGGAACGGCCAGCAGGATCTGCTCGCGGACCACATCGTCCAGCAGAATTCCTTCCCCTTCATAATAGCTGATCTCGGCCTCGGCGTCGGTTATCGAGATCTCGTCTCGTCCGGCGTCGGCTCCCAGCGGGCGATACAAAAGATCGAACTCGCGTTTGACGTTCTGAACCAGAGGCTCCAAACAGCGCGCACAGTTCGATTCCAGGCTGGTCGACAGCCTTCCCTGGATCCGTATGTCCTGGATGATCTTGTGCTTACCGTGATGCTCCTCCACCAGATCGGCGCGCCCGCTGCTTTCCGCTGGAGAAACCTGCCGGTAATCGGCGCCTAAATCGAGGGCACCGGGCTCAAACTTCTCCGAAAACTCGATCGGATGGAGTTCCAAGTCCTTGATTTCGAAGAACATCACAAACCTCCGCGACCGCGCTATGGCCGCCCCAAGCCCGCGGAGCACGCCCAGAGGGCGCCCAGTACCGCAAGGAGCAAACATCAAGAATAACGGGATGGAGAAAGTGGTGTCAAGGCGGAGTAAACTAAGACGATGCCCTACGTGGAGGAAATGCTTATGTGGGACAGCCGCCCTCGGCTGTCCATCGACCATAGGGTGGACTGCCTTCTCCGTCACGCGCAATAAACGCCCGACGATCTAACACTACCTCGCAGAGGTGATTCCACTTGGCCCGCGCCGAACCTACCCCCGAAGAAGTGCAACGACGCCGCGAATTCTACGCACGCATGGCGGAACTTCGCGCTCATCAACCTGTCAGTCCCGGTCCCTTTCCCGCCGTTGAAGATATGATCCGCGAGGACAGGGATCGTTGACAGAAAATAAAAATCGGTGGTTCGACAGCCATTTCCACGAAGCGGCCATCGTCGTCACGATCCTGGGACTACTGGCGCGCCTCTGGACCGCCTCCGGCACCTTCCTCAATCCCGATGAGGCTTTGCACTTCCGCCTGGCCAACCAGCCTACGCTGGCTCTGGCCTACACACAGAGCCTCACCGCGGCGCATCCGCCGCTTCTCATCGTCTTGCTATATTTCTGGCGGGCTGTCGGAACCTGGGAACTCTGGCTGCGCCTGCCCTCCGTGCTCGCCGGCGCAGTTTTTTGTTGGATGTTTTACAAGTGGCTGAGCCGCACTGCCGGCCGCCTCGCCGGCTTCATCGGACTACTCTTCGTTGCCTTCCTTCCGCCGGTCATCCTCATTGCGGCGGAAGTACGACAGTATTCTCTGATGCTCGCGTTCCTGGCCGCGGCTCTATATTTCCTCGACGAAGCTTTCGCGGATCACTCAACCAGCCGCATGGCAGTGTTTTCTCTCTGCCTGTACTTCGCCATGCTGTTTCACTACTCGGCGTTCTTGTTCGCCGCCGCGCTCGGCATTTATGCGCTCATCCGAATCTTCACGCGCCGCCCGCCCGCCCGCTTGATTGCGGTTTGGGCCGCCGGACAATGCCTCGCCCTCGCGCTCGCGCTGTTCCTGTACAAGACACATCTTTCGCACCTGGGCGCCGGCAATTCCAGAACCGCACTGCAAGGCTGGATGAGCGACTTCTACCTCCGCCGCTCCTATTTCGAACCCGCTCATGACAACCCGCTTCTCTTTCTCGTGGGACATTCCTTCGGCGTCTTTCAATTTTTCTTTGGACAGCTTGCCGTGGGCGATGTCATCGGCCTGGTGTTTGCGGTTGGCGTCATATTGCTTCTGCGCGGGAAGGGCTTTTCGAATGATCGAAATAGAGATCGAACTTCTTCGCGGCAGTTGGGAATATTCCTGCTCCTGCCGTTTGCGATTGCCGGCGCCGCAAGCCTGGCGCATGTCTATCCCTACGGCGGCACACGGCACGTGGCCTTCCTGATTATCCCTGGCGTTGCCGGAGTCAGCGTAGCCATCGCAGGTTTGGCAAACGACAACTGGAAGCGCGCACTCGCGGCTGCAACCCTTATCATCGTGGCTTGCCTCGCATTCGGCAAACCGCGCCCGCCGCGCATCGACCGTGCCGATCAGAGCCGCGCCCACATGGCCTCCGCATTGGAGTTCGTAAGTCAGAATATAAATTCGTCCGACATCATCTTCACCGACTACCAGTCCGATCTCATTCTCGGCCATTACCTGTGCCGGCAGCGGCCCATCGCCATCGAACCCGCCCCCGCTGGCTACGAGCAGTTTTCCTGCGCCGGCCACCGCGTCGTTTCTGACGACTTCAAAACCGCGTGGCAGTTCTTGGCGGATGACTTCCCGAGGCATTGGCGGGATCTCGTGCAGACCTACAATCTCAAACCGGGTGACACCGTCTGGATGTTTCAGGCAGGATGGGGAGTCGATCTCGCCGGACCGTTGCAGAAGCGTTACGCCGAACTTCACGATCTGCGCTACGAATCTTTCGGCAAGAATATTGAAGTCTTCAAACTCACCGTAGGCCATCCCATGCCGGAAGCCGTTAATAACGCCCAGTAAGCTGCGCTATTTTCCTGCCGTTTGATTCAATCCCAGTGCGCGCAAAGTAACTTCATCCGGAACGCTGTGCCCATCTTTTTTCGTGACCACACCAAAGCTTCCGGAATAATCCCACATCGTCCATCCCATGCCGTGTCGCTCCAGCGCGGTGCGCACGTCGTGAATCCACGCTTCGCGATCGTGCGGATCGGCATACGCGCGATACACGCCGAACTCGTTGCATACCACCGGAACGCCGCGTTGCCGCGCCCATTCCGCCACCTGCGTGATCTCCGCGTCGATGCGCGCCGCATCCCAGTGATCCTCGCCATAGCGAATGACCGCCAGCCGGTCCATCGCATCCGGCACGCCCGCCGCCGTTTGCGACGCCGATTCCGGCGCTGACGGATAATGCAAGCCCTTCACCCAATGCCAAAAATACGCTCCCCACGTCGCGCCCTGATGCGTGAAGATGTGCGGATCGTAAAAATGAAAGTTGTAAATCACATTCGCGTCACGCAGCGGCTCCAGAAAAACCAGCTCGTCATCATCGGACCAGCGCGCGCCCGCCGCGATGATCGTGTGCTGCGGAGCGCCCTCGCGAATCGCCGTCGCCAGCTTCGCCTGCACTCCATACCAGCGGTAGCGGTCGGACATTTCCGGCTCGTTCAGAATTTCGAAAAAAACGCGCTCCTGATCCCATGTGGAATAATGCCGCGCCAGCGCCCGCCAGAAGTCGGCAAACTCCTGCACAAAGCTGTCGTCCTTCGCCAGCCTGGTTTTGAAGTCGCTCTCCGGATGTACATCGATCACCACCGCCATGCCCTGATCCAGAATCATCTTCACCGCGGCATCGAGATATCCGAAATACTCGGCAGGAATTTCGTCCGGCCGGTGGTTCTGCATCATGGGCTGCGGATTCACGCTCAAGCGCACGTGATCGAATCCCATGGACTTCATCAGCGCAGCATCTTCTGGCGTGGTCCAGCTCTGAAAGTGTTCCCTGGTATAACCGCGCTGGTCATAAACCTGCGCGAACCACTCGCTGGCGTTGATGCCATGCCGCAAGTGCGCCACGCGCGACGCGGGAACAAAAGAAGTTTGGGAAGCTTCGGCGGCCTGCGCCGAAGAACAATTCGCGCCCATAACGCCGAGAAAAATCGGCGCAACAAATCTCGCAATCCTCAAAAAATTCATTCTGTCCTTAACCCAAAATCGGCAGCGCGCGAATTCTCTTCTTCGTCGCCGCATAAATTGCGTTGCATAAAGCCGGGGCCAGCGGCGGCACGGACGGCTCTCCAATCCCCGTCGGAGACTCCAGGCTGGGCACGGCATACACCTCTACGGCGGGAGTCTCTTCCATTCTCACCGGCGCGTAATCGTCAAAATTTCCCTGTACCACGCGTCCTTTCTCGATCGTGATCTTCGCCCGCAATGCATTGCCCAGCGCGTAAACCACTCCGCCCGGAATCTGCTGTTCCAAAATGCCAGGATTCACCACCTGCCCGCAATCCACCGCCGCGACCACACGATGCACCCGCGGAGTTTCGCCTTCCATGCTGATTTCCACCACTTCCGCCACGTACGAAGAAAAACACGCGAAGCATGCGATGCCGCGAAAACGCCCGGCTGGCAACGGTTTCGTCCATCCCGCTTTGTCGGCCGCCAGTTGCAGAACGCCTCTCATCCGCGCCGTATGCCACGTCGTCACAAAAAACGGAATGTCCTGATCTTTATCCTTCGCCAGCATGTGCAGCCGGTACTCCAGCGGATCTTTTCCCGCCGCCGCCGCCAGTTCATCGATAAAACTCTCGCTCGCAAAAGCCGCTTGCAGCGCGTAAACCGAGCGCATCCAGCCCAGCGGCACCGGCGTTTCGGCGAGCACATACTCCAGCGAAACATTCGGCAGCGCGTACACAAATGCCGCTTCGTCCGGCAAATCCGGATCCACTCCATTCGTCCCCGGCTGCCCCTTCTGTCCGCTGATCGAGGGCGCAATCAGGCGATGCGTGAACGCTACCGGCCATCCCTCTCCATCCACCACAGCCGTCAACTGATGCAAACTCGCCGGACGATATGTCGAAAACCGCATATCATCTTCGCGAGTCCAAATCACTTTCACCGGCGCTTGCACCGCCTTCGAAACCAGCGCCGCTTCTACCGCGTAATCGTGCTCCAGCCGCCGCCCGAATCCTCCGCCCATCAGAGTGACGTTGACCTTCACCTGATCCGGATCGAGTCCCACCGCCTGCGCCACCGAGTCGCGGCAATCCTGCGGCACTTGCGTCGGTGCCCACAACTCGCAGCTCGATCCCTGAAAATACGCCGTGCAGTTGCCCGGCTCCATTGGCGCATGCGCCATAAACGGCAAACGATACTCCGCCGAAACCTTGCGCCCCGCGGCCTTCGACACATCGCCGGCCGAATACAAGCTCGCGCCCTTCTTTGCCGCAGCCTGCTTCAGTGCTTCCATCACCGCGGCCGTATTCAGAGATTTATTCGGTCCCTCATCCCAATTCACGTTCAGCAGGCGGCGCCCTTCCATCGCGCCCCAAACACTGTCAGCCACAACCGCCACGGCCGTATCGCCGATCTTCCCCGCATAACTCACGCTGGAAATCTTCTTCGATTCTTTATCGTCGAAGCTCACCAACTTCCCGCCAATCGTGGGGCACCGCGACAGCACCGCGTACTTCATTCCCGGCATCCGGAAATCGATCCCGAATACCGCCTCGCCCTTCACCTTCGAGGGCGTGTCCACGCGCGGCAATCGCTGCCCGACAATTTTGTAATCCTTGCTTTGCTTCAACGGCACGTCGGTCGGAATCGGCAGCGCCGCAGCCTTTTCCGCAAGCTCTCCGTAACTAAGCTGCCGCTTGGTCGCTCCATGCAAAATGTTTCCATTTTGCGCCACGCAACTCGCCCGCGGGACGCCCCAAGTCAACGCCGCCGCCGAAATCAGCATCTCCCGCGCCGCCGCTCCCGCCCTGCGCATCGGATCCCACGTCGTTCGCACGCTTGCGCTGCCGCCCGTAGTCTGATCGCCGTAGAGCGTGCTCGCTCCCGCTTGTTCGATTTCAATCTGCTTCCAGTCCGCTTCCAGTTCCTCGGCCAAAATCATCGGCAACGCCGTACGTATGCCCTGCCCCATCTCCGAACGCGCCACCACAATCGTAATTTTGTTCTCCGGCGTGATCCGCAGGTAAGCGTTCGGAGAAAAAACTTGCTTGCTCGATTTACTCCCATGCGGCAAGTAGAACCCCACCACCAGCCCCGCTCCCGCCGCCACTCCAGCGGCAACGAACTCGCGTCTGCTTAGCGGGCTCATCGCGCACCTTCCGCAGCCACAGCGCCGCCGCCGGCAGCCCGGCGAATCGCCTTGCGAATCCGTTCATAGGTTCCGCAGCGGCACAAGTTCCCATTCATCGCCTGCGTGATCTGTTCATCGCTGGGGTTCGGAGTCTTCGCCAGCAGTGCCGCCGCCGTCATGATCTGCCCCGTCTGGCAATAACCACACTGCGGAACTTCTTCCGCAATCCATGCCTGCTGCAAAACGTGCAAGCCATTTGCGCCCAACCCTTCAATCGTCGTGATGTTTTTCTCCACCGCCTGCGACACCGGAGTGGAACACGACCGGATCGCCGCGCCCTCCAGATGGACCGTGCAAGCCCCGCACAGCCCCGCGCCACATCCAAACTTGGTTCCCGTCAGCGCCAGAGTATCGCGCAACACCCAGAGCAAGGGCGTCTCCGGCGGAACGTTTAACTTTCTTTCGGTACCGTTGACTCGTATTGTGATTTCAGCCATATTCTGTTCAATGGTGCAAATCGCAACCAGGAGATCATCCTACCCAACCGGCGGGAAAAGCGAAATGGGCTCAGATGAGAAAAACGCCGTCGTCTAAAGCCTGGCCGCTGTCGTGCCGATAAAGATCACAGAGCATTTCGTCTCAGAAAAAGATTAGATCGTCATCACGTTCACTTGAGGTCGCCCCATTGGAAGCCGGAAACGAGCACGCAGCAGCCCCCGCCCGGAGTGGCCCCGAAGCCCGGCGGCAGCCGCGCTTCAAACTTGCTGTGGATATCACGATTAACACCAAGACATGCGGGATTCTGCGCGGCAATACGGTGGATATCAGTGAAGCCGGAATTTCAGCCTTGCTGAAGCTCGAGGTTCCGGTAGGCGAACTCGTCGAATTGCAATTCACGCTCCCCGACGGACCGGTCAAAGTCTATGCCGTAGTTCGCCAACGCAGCGCTTTTCGCTACGGCTTCCAGTTTGTCGAGTCCCATGCCGCGCACGAAATCATCCACGCCACTTGCCGAAGCCTCGCGCTGGAGCAAACCTTGTTCGGCGGAAAGTGAGATCTACTCCGCATCGCCCCTCGCGAACTCAGCGCGATGAAAGCTCGGCTTGCCGCTTCATTTCCTCGACAATTCTTATGCCAATCTGTTTCGCGAAAAGTTGGAACGCCGGAATCTCCAACAATCGCAGCCCAATCTCTTCCGCTGGAAAATTCTCCGCATGCACCGCCTCCGCCCCATCCCGCAGTGCCGTACGCAGTTTGGCCGCCGTCGCAGGATCGAAGCTTTCCGAAACCACCACGCTGTTGTCCTTGCCTTGCTCCACGATCACAGCGGCTTCCTCGGTGGCAATCTGAGTGATCGAAGCCGGACAATCTGTCCCCGCACAAGCCGGCACAGTCTCCACGGACGCGGTGCGGTATCGCTGCGACACTGCCCGCGCGTAGAAGCCGGCAAACCAAGCGGCAGCTTGCGGGGTTTTCCAGCGCGAGATATACAGCAGCGCGAGATCGCCCGTGCCTGGGGTAACCTCCGCCACTTCTTTATCTTTCCGGCGGAAGGTTACATACGCTCCACCTTGCCATTCCGAGGAGACTTCATCCGCAACTTTTCGTTCGCCATACTGCTTCAGCAGCGCCCGCGCATCCAGTTCGCCAATTAACCCGGAGTCGTACGCGTCATATTCATGGTTGAGCACTTCTCCCATGTCCGGAATGCGCACCGCAGCCAGCTTCTCTCCATTTATGTATGCCGAAGGCTGCAATACCTCATGCGAGTTCCGCGGCGGACGCGCGAACGCGCCCGCGAACGCCATCTTCTTCCCACCCTTATGCAGCAGTTCGCCCTCAAAGATCAAACCTTCCTGATACGCGAACCCTCCCATCTCCCGCAGGATCATCGGCGCATCGTGCATCAACTGCGAATCGATCACCGCCTTCACCGCCGGCTCTTCCATCTGGTAGATCAACCCCGGCGTGTCTTCCAGGCTGCGCCCCACCGGCTTCAGCAAATAATCCACATACACCACCATGGCCTGGCCTTCCACCACGGCCTTGCGCGCAATCTGAATATCTCCGTCCACGGGGGCCCCGTGGGCCCGATCTCCCGCGGGCTTCGCTTTCATCCACTTCGCCAAATCGTAGTTCTGATCCTGCAGACCGTGCGTCAACTCGTGCGCCAGTATCGGCTCCTGGCGGTCCGGAGGGACCCAGTTCAGCATGGAAATTGTCTTCGTCTCATCGTCGTAATAGGCTGCAATCTCCTGCCCGGTAGACTTCACCAGAAATTCCTTGAGATTGAAATCCCGCGGCAGGAACCCGAGCTTCTTCATGCTCACTTCGCTTTTCGCCAGGCTCTTGGTGAAATCTTCCTTCGCCATCTGGCCGGCGGCATATTTCTCCACGTCCGCTTTGCTCACCAGCCGGCGTTTTACGGTGGCGTGCTTCGGCATGCCCGTATCCTCGGCCGCAAAATCGAAGATCCGGTCGACCGATTCAAACAGCTTCTTCGTGTCGGCATCCGTCATCTTGACTTCGTTGGTGGTGTCTTTGCGCAGCTTGCGCGCCACATCCCCCAAGCTCTGCCCGGAATCCGCCTCTTGTCCGAACGCGCAGAGGCAGAGACCAAACAAACTGCAGACCGCAAGGAAGCCGAACCGCCGCCAAACTGTATTCATGAGACCTCACTCACGAACGAGAATGCACTCCCGTTGATTCTCGTTGAGTCAGGTCCGCAACTCACTGCTTAAGTTGTGATTGGAATTACGAAGGTAAGCGAACAAACGGGAGCCAGGAGTGGCTTTTAGAAGGACCTCCTGGCTGCGGCGTCTACTTCAGCTCCGCCAGCTTCTGCGTTGCCATCTGCCCCGCTTCACCAGTAGGATTGTCTTTCTTGATTTGCTCGTAGAGCCGCTTGGCGTCGAGTGGCTGGTTGCTCGTCTGATAAAGCTCCGCCAGTTGCAGTTGCGCCGTCACTTTACTCACCGAAGTCGTGGGCTTGTTGATCAGCTCCTGGTAAAGCGCCACAGCATCTCTGGTGCGGTTCGTGTTGCCGTACAAAGTCGCCAGCGCCAGCTTCGCAACCGATGCTAGCTCTTTGTTGCCTCCGGAAGCCACGGCCTTGAAATCAGATTCGGCAGCCGCGTTGTCGCCTGCGGATGCGGAAGTCACACCCAAAAAGTAGCGCGACATATCGGCCGAGCGGGTGTGCGGATACTTATCCAGAATCGCCTGAAATTGTTTCTTGGCCGCTTCCGCCCGTTCCTTGGAGGAAGTGAAGCTGGGAACACCGGGCTGCGCCGGCGCTCCCGCCGGACGAAGCTGCGCCTCCAGCGTCCGTACCGCCTGTGACATTTCGAGGCTGGCCTTTTCGTTTTGCGCGCTCAGGTAATACCACCCGCCCGTGGCGGCGGCGGCGATCACCACCGCCACCACGGCCGCAATGGCCAGAGTGTTCCTGTGTTCCACACTCCAGTGGGCGGTTTTTTCGGCAGCCCCAATGGTGACCCGGCTGAATGCATCCTGTTTAAGTTGATGGCGTGTCTGTGCGCGCACGAAAATCCCTTCTAATTTCTATGATTGGAGGGTGGATCGATTCCGGCGAACCTATAGTCTATCAGGCCGAAAATGGACCAGTCAAAACCGCGACAGCGCCGAAAAGCTTACCTCAGCGTGAACGCCAGGAATAATCCGATGCTAACCGCGACAGTGTCTTCGGGAATCGCAATCGCCGCATCCGGTACGCGCAGCTTCTGCACCAGCCCCACCCGAGCCCGGTAACCGCCAAACGCTCCCGCGGCCGCGCCTAACGCGCCCCACAACATGCCGAACCAGAGCGCAAACCCGCCGGCAAACGCCACGCAAGCTCCGGTGAACAGGCCGACAACAATTCGAGCAATGAGGGGGAACGGCCTCGTCCGGGCAGGCGTCACAGGCAGCAGATCCGCAATGAATTCCCCGAGCGCTGCCACCGTGAAGATCGCCACCGCCCATCGCGATCCCATAAAAGCCAGCGGAGAGTTCCCCAGCCGCATCCAGCCCATCGCAGCCGCCCACGCCACGACTGCCGGCGCAGTCATAGATCGCAATCCCCCGGCGAAGCCTATCCCAAACGCGGCAATCAGGGCGCCAATCATCGTCGGCAGATCATGGACTATTCTTAGGAAAGGGGCACGTCGATCGTACCGGCCCCGCGACTAATCAGAAATCGTACTTTCCAGCCAACTACCGCGGAGCCTCTTCCAGCAATCCCTGCTCCAGCTTCTCCTGGCACTCGATGCAGTGCCGCGTCCACGGCACAGCCTCCAGCCGCTTGGCGTTGATCTCTTTCCCGCAATGAATGCACTCGCCAAAACTGCCCTCGCGGATGCGCGCCAGGGCTTTATCCACCATTTGCAGCAGTTGCCGTTCGTTGTTGCTCTGGGTGAACAGAAATTCCTTGGTGTAGGAACTGGCGGCGCGATCGGCGATGTCCTGCGCCGTATCTTCATCCGCTGAACGCCCGTCGGCCTGGGTTCGCGAGACGGTGCGCCGCAGCTCCTGCTGCCGCGTCTCCAGCCGCTTCTTAAATCCTTCCAACTTCTTCTTATCCATAATGATCACTTCTAAAATCCCACGGCTCCCCGGAGCCGCACTGAGGTAAAGGCCAAACGAAGATGATAAGCGCCAAAATTGAGATGCGTCAACAGGCGCTCCGGCCGCATGTAGATAGCTCGATCCCAAGGCAACCTATTTCTCGGGACAGGAAGTCTAAAGCACGCCACCTCAGTTCCTGCCCCTGAAGTGCCTACCTCAAATCTTGAAGGAAGGTTTCTGTATGCCGTATCGCATCGCGTTTCTACTCGTTCTCTTGTCGTGTGCCTGTGTGCTCCCCTCCAACTGTCAGACACTCGTCACCACCATTCCCGTTTCTGGCCAACCCAATGGAATTTCAGTGAATCCCTCCACCAATCGCATTTATGTCACCCTTGGTACCGCAGTCGACGTCATCGACGGCGCCACTAATACGGTCATCGGCACGGTTGAGACCCCGCAGGGATCGTCCTTTATCGCGGCCAACGTCGTCACGGGGCGCGTCTATACTGCGGGGTGTTCCTCCACCGGCACGTGCGGGGTCACCGTGATTGATGGCGCCACCGACGCCGTGGTCGCAACCATCCCCCTCATCGTCCGCAGCGGCATCGGGCTGCAGGGCATTACAGTCAATCCAGTTACGAATCGAGTCTATGTAGCCGACGACTTCGTCTACCGAATCGCAGAGATTGACGGCAATACCAACACGGTCCTGACTTACATCAAAACCGGCGATTCGGAAGTGCTGGGATTGGCCGTTGACTTTGCCACCGGTCAAGTCCTGGCGGTACCGAGTGGTGGAGCGCTGCTCGTCATTAACGGTTCGAACAATGTGGTTTCGCGCCTTAAAGTGGGATTTATCAACTGGGACGTCGCGGTGAATTCCTTCACCAATCGTGCTTACGTCACAAATAACGGAGGAACCACGCTGGGAGTGGTCGACTTAGTGAGCTTAAAGCAAATAGCAAATGTAACTATCGGCAGTGTTCCATTCGGTGTTTGCGTGGATTACCTTTCCAATAAGATTTTCGTAACAGTCATGGGAGGGGATGGAAGAGTCGCGGAGGTCGATGGAACTACCAACACAGTGACCGGGACCCTCACCCTCAACAGCAACTATATCGACGTAAATCCTGTCACTCGATTGCTTTACGCCACCAGCACGAACGACAGCTTGGTTAACGTCATCTCGGAATAGGGAAATAACAGTGGATTCCCGGTTCGGGGCAGGCTCGCCACTTCGAATGCCCGCCTCGCACCCGAAGGGTTCCCGCCGGACAAGTGTAGTGTCCGGAAAATACGCTGCATAAGTCAAAGGCTTTGCGGCGCGCCTTCAGGCGCGCCGCAGCTTGACAAACGAGAACACGGGCCTTAGCCCCTGGGCGCAAGCGTCAAGCCCTTGGAACCTTGTGACGAGCTTATCCAGGAGTTTGCGGGACACACCACGCTTAGGTTATTCAGCAACCGCGTTCTTTTCTGTGGTTCGCTTCAACTCTCGGGAAGGAATTCGTATTCCTCAATCACCGCGGCTACGGCCATCTTTCCATTGTTCGTAGTGCCATCCACCCGCAGCACGCGCCCTTTGCACTGCACGCGGATGCTTTCTGTCAGAGTTATTTCAGGCGGAAGCGTCAGAGTAAAGGCGATGGGCGAACCCTGCTCGATGGGCCCGTCGAGATAAAAAGAAATACCGCGAGCGCTTACGTCCCGCAGTTGAGCCGGTTCGCTGTGCTCCGTTTGTTCGCCGCGTGTGACGGATACCGGAATCCGCAGCGCGAAGCGCCGTGCAGACCTCTTCTCATGCTGGGTCTCTGCCATGCGTTACTCCAAAGTGCAACAAAGTGGCGTTAAGTGTAGCTAAAGAATGATCTTAAAGACTGTCCGCGTCAATACCACAATTGGGGAGTGGCATGGCCCATTCCGGCAAGAACGCGGCAAATTTCAAGCTTTTTCATCGAAAACTCGTCCCGCCACCCGTCCCGCGCCAGTGGTAAGCTGAAAACCGGACCAAGCCCGTGCTCTTCGTTCTCGACAACTACGACTCTTTCACGTACAACCTGGTTCAGTATTTCGGCGAACTCGGGGCTCGAGTCGAAGTGCGCCGCAACGATCAAGTCACGGTCGCCGCCGTCGCGGCCATGCAGCCCGAGCGAATCGTGATCTCGCCCGGCCCCTGCACCCCGCAGGACGCCGGCATCAGCATCGATCTGATCCGCCACTTCGCCGGAAAAATTCCTATCCTCGGCGTCTGCCTGGGACATCAAGCCATCGGCGCCGCTTTCGGCGGACAAGTCGTGCGCGCACCTCACCTCATGCACGGCAAAACCAGCGCCGTCACGCACGATAACAAAACCATCTTCCACGGCCTGCCCAGTCCCATGACGGCCACGCGCTATCACTCGCTGATCGTGCAGGAAAAGGATCTGCCGGACGAACTCGAGGTTAGCGCCTGGACCACAGAGAAAGATGGAACCCGTACCATCATGGCTCTGCGCCATAGAAAGTTTGCGGTCGAGGGAGTGCAGTTTCATCCTGAGAGCGTGTTGACGGATGCGGGGAAAAAACTCGTAGAAAATTTCTTAACACTGGCCACTGAACACTAGCCTCTAGCCCTCTCCACCGCCCGCAACACCCCCTGCGCCTTGTTCATCGATTCCTGAAACTCGCTCGCCGGATCCGAATCCGCCACAATCCCCGCTCCCGCCTGCAAGTACGCATGTTTGCCTTGCATGAGCATGGTTCGAATCCCAATGCACGAATCCAGATTTCCGGCAAAATCCGCATACAGCACCGAGCCGCCATAAATTCCGCGCCGCACCGGCTCCAGTTCTTCGATAATCTGCATGGCGCGAACCTTCGGCGCACCGCTCAGCGTGCCCGCGGGAAAACAAGCCGCGAACGCGTCAATCGCTCCCAACTCCTTCCGCAGTGTCCCTTCTAGCGCCGAGACCAGGTGCATTACATGCGAATAGCGTTCCACATACATCAGATCTTTCACTTTCACGGACCCATATTCGCTCACGCGTCCCAAATCATTGCGCCCGAGATCGACCAGCATCACGTGCTCGGCGCGTTCTTTCTCGTCGGTCCGCATCTGCTCTTCCAGACGCAGATCCTCCGCCTCGTCGCGCCCTCGCGGATGCGTTCCCGCAATCGGCCTGTATTCCAGCTTGCGCCCCGTCACCCGCACCAGCATCTCCGGGGACGAACCCAGAATTTGCGTCTCCCCCATCCGCAAAAAATAAAGATACGGCGAAGGATTCACCTGGCGCAGCGCGCGGTAAAGATCGAAGGGCTCAACCCCGGGCACAAAGTCGAGACGCTGCGAAAGCACCACCTGAAATATGTCGCCTGCCGCAATGTACTCCTTGCAGCGCTCAACGCTGCGCAGAAAATTCTTTCGAGTCGTTCCCGCGTGGATCTTGAGCTTTCCAGCCTTCGTCTTGCCCGCTTTGCGCCACATCGCCGGCCGCAATCCCGCAGCCAGCTTTCTTTCCAGCGCGGCAATATCGCGCAGCGCGCGGTCGTAAGCGCGCCGCGGATTTTCCCGCGAAACATCCGCGGCCGCGACAATGTGAATCTGGTGCCGCAAATGATCGAAGGCCAGCAGCCGGTCGAAAAACATCAATTCGCAATCCGGCAAAGACAAATCGTCCGTGGCATGTTCGCCAATATTTTCCAGCTGCCGCACCACGTCGTAGGAAAAATATCCCACCGCTCCCGCGGTGAACGGAGGCAGCCCCGCCACCGCCGCAGGCCTGTGTTCGCCGAGCAGTTCTTTCACCACTTGAAATATGTTGCCCTGGCGCCGCTCGCGCTGCCGGCCGCGCTCAATCTCGATCGCCGGGCCGCGCGCCCGCACCCGCATATAAGGACGCACGCCCAGAAACGTGTATCGCCCAACCTGCTCGCCGCGCTCCGCCGATTCCAGCAGAAACGCATGCGGCTCCTTTTCCGCGATCGCCAGAAAGGCGGAAACCGGCGTCAGCAGATCGGCGCTCACCGATTTGACCACCGGCACCAGCGTCGCCGAACGCGCCAGCCGCGAGAATTCCTTAAACTCCGGGTTGATCATGCGAAAGAAATCCAAAGATGAAAACATAGAGGCCGCCGCCCATCGGCAGCCTCGCGCTTCATTATAGGGGAGAGCTTCGTGAGCCTGTTCGCTCCCCGACACGAGAAAAAATTGGTTCTCAAGCGGTCAGGCGAGTAGTACTATTTCCGCAAATCAAAAAGCCGGACGTGACGCATGCCTAATCAGCTTTCCGCCATCAACAACATCGTGGTTCTAATGCTGGAGAACCGTTCCTTTGACCACATGCTTGGACTTTTGTATTCGGCCAACGGCAATGTCTCACCGACCGGTCAACCTTTCGAGGGGCTCACGGGACAGGAATCAAACCCAGGTTCGGATGGAACGGCAGTCCCGGTGTTCACCATCGCACCCACCGATTCCAACGCATATTTCATGCCTGGCGCCGATCCCGGAGAAGGCTACTCCGCTACCAACTCTGAGCTCTTTGGCAGCACCACCGCGCCCACGCCGCCGGTCGCAACCAACAGCGGCTTCGTCACCGATTTCAGCTATAGCCTGGGATGGGAGTCGAAGGAGGGATGGTCGATACTTCCCGGCACCACCGCCAACAGCATCATGGGCGTGTTTCCCCCAAGCATGCTGCCGATTCTTTCCGGACTGGCCAGCGGCTTCGCCGTCTGCGACTACTGGTTCGGTTCTGTTCCCACCGAAACCCTGCCGAACCGCGCCTTCGTCAACGCCGGAACTTCCCAGGGCCACATGGATGACAAGACCAAGAAGTACACCTGCCCCAGTATTTACGGTCTGCTCTCCCAAAACAACCTGACCTGGAGTATCTACGGCTACGACGCACCGCCGCTCACTCGCCTGGATTTTGCCGACACAACCAGCGCCGACGATAGCCACTTCGGCCAGTTCACGGATTTTCAGACTGCCGCGGCAAACGGTACATTGCCAGCCTATACATTTCTAGAACCCAGTTGGGATGCCAGCGGAAACAGCCAGCACCCCAATTACAACGTCGCTCTGGGCGAGCAGTTGATCCACGACGTTTACTATGCTCTCCGCAACGGTCCCGCCTGGAACCAGACGTTGCTGATCATCACGTATGACGAGCACGGCGGCTGCTACGATCACGTTCCGCCGCCATCCGGAGCGGTCCCGCCCGACAATTCAGCCGGCGAATATTCCTTCGATTTCACTCGCTTCGGTCCACGCGTCCCAACCGTGCTGGTATCGCCGCTAATCCCGGCGGGCACTGTGTTCAGGGTTCCCTCAGGAACGATGCCTCTCGATCACACCTCGATTTTGAGAACCATCGAGACCCGTTGGAATTTATCGCCTCTCACCGCACGCGACGCCGCTGCCAGCGACGTGGGGAACGTGCTGACTCTAACTCAACCGCGCATCGACGATCCGTTGCAGGGCGTTACCGTTCCAGTGGCCACTGGAACGGGTCCGGCCCAGGATCGGCCTTCTCATTTGCAGCAAGTTCACGCTGAGTTGGTATCTGAACTTCCCGTTCCTGACACGCAGGGCGGGACTCACCATACAATGCCCACGCTAAGAACCAACAGCGATTACAAAACATATATCCGGACTCGCACCGCGGCGTGGCGCGCCGCGAAAAAACAGCCGCCAACGAAAATGCGGCCATAGCAACCGTCATCGATCGCTTAGCTGCGCCAAGCAGTCCCGCCCATCGGCAGGCCGTGTGATCCATTTTGCGGTCTCAAGTTATCGAAGTACCGCATTTGGTGACCTTGGTACTCTCCACAAACTTAGAACATTCGAATAAGTTCCTGAGAGGGCTGTAGGACCCGTCTCTAAAAGTGTCTTGTCCTTCCCAGCGGGTCCTGCGAACGAGCCTGACTTTGCCGTTGATTCGGCAGCTGGAGCGCCGCGCACATATGAAGAAACTTCCATCGTTATCGATCGTCCTTATTCTCGGACTAGCGGGTGTGCTGCATGCCCAAAGCTCGCTCAGCCAGTTTTCCGTGCCATCGGCGAAGCAAAAAATTGCGCTTCAGTCCGCAGCGAACTCCCATGCTCAGTCGCCGAGCGCCACGAGCAAACGGCAACCTGCGCGCAGCCGTCCGAATACCGGCAATCCTCCGGTCAACCCGGTTGGATTTGTCAACGCGACCTCGGTCCCCGCTGGCGGCTTGACTCAGTGGTCCGCGGTGGAAGCTGATTTCAACGGCGACGGCAAGCCGGACATCGCCGCCCCGGTGCAAACTGGGACGCCGGGAACCTACGAAGTCTCCGTTGTGCTAAACGGCGGTAACGGCACCTTCAAGACCGCCGTACTTACGCCCAACCCGAATGGTGTCGATGGCGATCAACTTCTGGTCGGCGACTTTAATGGAGATGGCAAACAGGATCTTATAGTTGTCCACGCCACCAGCCCAGCGACCTTCGAATGGTGGCAGGGTAACGGTGACGGAACCTTCAACGTGGGAACCCATGCCCTCACCACCATCACCAGCAACTTCGTAGAAGGAGGCGTCGTCACAACCGACGCAAACGGTAACCTCGACCTGATATTCGTCGACTCCCATTCTCCCGGCAATGTAGTGACCTTCGTGGGCAATGGAAACGGAACTTTCGCCGCTCCCACTTCCGTCGCGGTCTCCGCAGGTCCACTTGCCGATGTCGTGTTTGCTGACTTCAACGGCGATGGCATCCTCGATTTCGTTGCCTCGTTTTCCAACAGCAACGGCGTACAGGACGGAGTTTTCCTCGGCCAGTCCGGCGGCGGTTACGCGGCCCCGATCCTGTTAACCAATCCGGACGGGGTTTACAACATCTGCAACAATTCGGTCGGCGATTTGAATGGCGACGGCAAGCCCGAGATCGTGAGCGCCAATTGCTATTTGAGCGGTCTTGCGGGGAATCTCACCGTTTACCTAAACAAGGGGAACGGCACCTTCCAGACGGGAGTTTATTATTCCGCCGGCACCGAATCCGTAGACAATACCACTGCGGATATCGGTCCGGTGGCGGTCACGATTGCGGATGTGGACGGAGATGGGAAGAACGATATCGTCTCCTCGAACGCCAAGGGCGGCGATGCCACCATTTTGCTGGGCAACGGGGATGGCACGGTCAATGTGCCTACCGTAGGCTACAGTACCGGTGGCTTTCCCAAGACCTCGGCGTTGGTAGCCGACTTCAACGGCGACGGCTTCGCCGACATTGTCCTCCCTGATTATGTATTCAGCTTTGCCTACCTGCAGGGTTATGGCGATGGAACCTTCCGCTCGCCCTTGGATTTTTATTCACCCGTCCCGAACGGTTACGGCGCCGCTGCAACAACGATGGCGACCGGAGATTTCAACGGCGATGGCTACCCGGATTTTGTCCTCGGCAACGTGGGCTACAACAACCCCAACGGCAGCGGAATTGGGATCACGGTTTTTCTTTCCAACCCGGATGGCAGCCTGCAGCCGGGCATCAACTACGGAACGGGCGGATCATACCAGGGCGTCGCTGTGGGTTATTTCACCGGCACCTCCAAGCTGGATATCGCGGCCGTCAACGAGAGCAACGGCGGAATACAGATCTTCAAGGGAAACGGAGACGGATCGTTTGCCTCGGGTTCGTTCTACTCCACCGGAGGCGCCGATGCACTCACGATCGTCACCGGCGACTTCAATCACGATGGCTTTCCCGATCTCGCCGTCGTCAACTCCAACCCCCAAAGCACGCCCCCCACTTATGCCATCACGGTGAGCGTGTTATTGAACAATGGCGCGGGCGGTTTCAACCCCGCGGTGGTTTATGCAGTCAACTCTTCCACTGGAATTGCGGAGGACATTGTCGCCGCCGATGTCAACAACGACGGCATCCTCGATCTGATTGTCACCGAGAACAGTCCCGGAGTCGTCGCCGTTCTCTTGGGAAACGCAGACGGCACCTTCCAAACAGCCAGCACTCCCTCTTTCGCTTACAACGACCTGGGCAATGTGGCGCTCGGCGACTTAAACGGTGACGGCAAGTTAGATTTGGCAGTAACCGTAGCCGATACGTCGGTCGGCACGGGTTTGGCCGTGGCTGAGGGAAATGGTGATGGCACGTTCCGGCCAGCAGTTCTCTACTCCACCACGCTTCAGAACCTCAATTTAGGTCTCTATCCCTCGCCTGGCGCCGTCCAGATGCTTGACTTCAACGGCGACGGTAAGCTTGACCTCGTCTATAGCAATTCGGGATACGGAACCATCGGCGTGCTCTACAACACCGGCACGAACCCGTTTGCCACCGGCATGTTCTACGATCCGGTCGAGTACCCCGCCGGCAGCAATGTTTATGCGCTGGCTTTAGTCGACGTCAACGGCGACGGCGCGGTCGATGTGGTTGCGGCGGACAACGATTTCGCCGGAGCCACCGTATTGCTGAACGTCAGCGGCAGCATCAACACTCTCGCCGCGTCGGCGAACCCGGCGGTGGCCAGCCAGTCCGTGACCTTTACCGCGACGGTCGCAGCGGTTCGTGGCGTCACTGCGGTTCCCACCGGCTCTGTCACTTTCCTTGACGGCAGCACGTCCTTGGGCACGGCAACCTTAAGCGGTGGCGTAGCCACCCTCAGCACCAGTACTCTGGCAGTTGGCACGCATAGCATTACCGCGCAATACAGCGGCGATTCCAATTTCCATTCCAGCACTTCGGCCGCGCTGAGCGAAGTGATCACTCTCGCGGCGGATTCAACCACGCTCGCGTCCTCGCTGAACCCGGCGGGAGTGGGCCAATCCGTTACCTTCACCGCCACCATCGCATCTACATCGGGCGCAGCAACCGCAACTCCCACCGGAACGGTCACTTTCTCCGACGGGAGCACCACGCTGGGCTCCACGCCAGTGGCAAGCGGAGTGGCCACTTTCTCCACCAGCAGCCTAGCCCTCGGCAATCACAGCATCACTGCGCAGTACAGCGGCAACGCTAATTTTGCCGGCACGTCGTCCGGATTGACCCAAGTCGTAGTGGCACCTGATTTTAGTCTCGGGGCGGCTCCGCCCAGCGCCTCAGTAAGCCCCGGCTCGTCGGCTCAGTACACAATTACGGTCACTCCGAGCAATGGTTACAACGGGACGGTGACCTTCACTTGCCCCAGCACCCTGCCGACGAAAACAACTTGCAGCTTCAGCCCAACCTCCGTCAGCCCGTCGAACGGTTCTTACGCAACCACTACGCTAACTCTCGGCACCACGGCCGCTACGGCTTCTCTGGCGTTGCCCGTTCGGCCAGGTTCCAAATCCACCTCACCTATGGTTCTGGCGAGTCTGGGCGGTTTCGGAGTATTCGGCCTGGTATTAGCTGGCATTGGTACAAAGCGGAACCGGCGACACATGGCGGTGCTCGGCATAGTTCTGTTAGTAACGATGTTCACCTTCATTGGTTGCGGCGGCAGCAGCTCCAACTCCGGTACGAATCCGAGTGTGCCGGGCACGCCAGCGGGCAACTATACCGTCACGCTAACCGCCACGGGAAGCGGCGCCTCCGCACCCACTCACACCATGAACGTCACCTTGATCGTCCAGTAACAACGGTGGTTCAGTAACAGCCTGGCTGGGGCCCCGAGCAAGAGGCTCCAGCCCGGCAAACTCAGGCAATCGTCCACTCGACAATTCTTGAAGAAAACGTCGTCGGATCTCTCCTGCGCAGGCCAAAAGCCGCGCCCGCCCTCAGGTTCGAGCCGGATACGTGTATAATCTGGGAACTTTGCGGGGACGAATTCGCGCCAGTTCACCGACGTGGAAACCAGGCCTTACTCATCCACGATGACGAACGCCCCCACCCAGGAGACGACGTGAAGCGTTCATTCAACATGCGGTTTTTATTTCCTTTCCCCCGAGTATCTGCCGTCCCCGGCGGGGCAATTTTTCTTTCCTTGTTTCTGGCGGTGGCAATCATAACTCCGGCGTCCGCACAGACTGGATTTACCGGCATCTTTGGCGGCGGGCCGTTTTACAAGAACGCGGCCAACAACATCACCGAAATCGAGAATTCCGGTTTCACCGAAGCCATTGTCTGGAGCGTTGAGGTTAGCAGCACGGGCGACCTGAATTTCAACGGAGAATTTCCGCTGACATCCGGCGGCGTCTATGTCGGCAACGAGTACTATCCCGATTTTCCTGGAGATATGGCGCAGTTGAAACAAGGTACAGTAAAAAGGGTGACCTTCAGCGTGGGTTCCTCCAACTACGGCGACTGGGAGGACATCACCGCGCTCGTTAACTCACAGGGTACTGGCCCAACCAGCATTCTGTATCAGGATTTTCAGGCCTTGAAGGCGGCCATACCAGCTCTCGATGCCATCGATTTCGACGACGAGAACAGCTTCAATTCGCCCACCACGATTCAGTTTGGCGTAATGCTTGGCCAACTGGGTTATCACGTGATGCCGGACGCTTTTGACGACAGCAGCTATTGGACGAATGTTGTTTCACAAATTAACACGCAACTTCCCGGCACGGCAGACGGCGTTCACCTGCAAGCCTACGCCGGAGGCAGCGGCAATAACCCCTGCGTGGGATGGAATTTCGGTACCGTTCCCGTCTTTCCGGGTCTGTGGGATCAGGACGATACTCCCGCCCAGGTGCAGACGATCATGACCGGCTGGCACGAGCAATGCGGCATTCTCGGCGGCTTCATGTGGATCTATGACGACTTCGTGGGCACGGGCCTTGCCGCGCAATACGCCAGCGCCATCAATAACGCGGTCGCGTCTAGCGGCTTCACGATTTCCGGACCCACCAACGTTTTCCTTAACCAAAGTTCGAAGGCCAATGCCGCAATCACCATTACCGACTTCGGTGGCTTTGACGGCGCCGTGAAGCTGAGTCTGTCGAGCCTTCCGAAAGGCGTCAAGGCTTCGATCCAGCAAACCGGGACTACTCGAAAAATACAATTCACTGCCGCATCATCTGCCGCTACGGGATTTACCACGGTGACGGTCACCGGCACCTCCGGCAGCATTACTCAAAGCCTCACTTTCACCTTGGCGGTAAGCGCAGCGGTGGGCACAACTGGAACCGGGACGCAGGTCAATCTATCTTCGGAATACAACATCAGCGGAATTTACACCGACGGTTCGAAGTATTCCACCGGCGGTCTCGATGGCACCGGGTACTCGTACTCAGCGAACCTGCTGACCACGTCGCGAGTCTTTAACGGCATACTGTTCGACTTTGGCCCGGCCAACGAACTTGACGCCGTCGGTTGCAGTGGCCAATCGGTCACTTTGCCGGCGGGTCAGTTTTCCGGCCTTTTGCTGTTAGCGACGGGCGTGGAGGGAAATCAAACCTCCGAAACCTTCACCGTCACATATACCGATGGGACGATTTCGAAATTCACGCAAAGCTTCAGCGACTGGTTCACTCCGCAAAAATATGCAGGCGAGTCGGAAGGCGTTGCCATGGCCTACAGGAACTATGAAAATGGGACCAAGGACAATCGAACATTCAATCTGTATGCCTATAGGTTCGCTTTGAAGCCGGCTAAGGTTGTGCAGAGCGTCAGTCTGCCCAACGATACGCACGTTCTCGTGCTTGCGGCGACGCTGTTGCCGGTGAGCGGGTCGTCAACCCGGTCACATTAAGAGTAGCTCAACTTAAAGAGGGGCAGAAGGCTGACCTTCTGCCCCTATTATTATGACTCCGCGCCGCGTTAAGGCACGACATACAGAAAGGCTGGAGCGGGCAACGGCGGCAGGCTCGGTTCGCAACGAATATACTCCGATTCCGGGAATGGATACCAGAAGCTTTGTGGCACGGCGCTCACCTTTATCGGCCCCGAATCTTTCCGACTAATGTTTCGGATAGGCGACGGATATACTGCTTACTAACATAACAATTAATTTGACGCTTCCTCCAGCCTGGGCTAGTATTCGGTGCGTACTTCACGGCTGATTTTAAGGATGGTGCCAATGGCCGCCTTCACTTTTTCGCCTCCCGCGAATATTCAAGACTTTCCCGCCGGTTCGCCACAGTCGAACTGTCTTCTCCAGTTATGGAACTGGAATCTGATTAATGACACTCTTACCTCGATTGTGGGCGATCCCTGGAACGTACTGAACGACTTCAATCGATATTTTTACTTCAATCCGGTTACCACGACGATCCCGCCCAGCGCCAAGGCCGTGCCGATTCAGTGGGTGGCTTTTCCCAATCGCCTGCTTTGGTATTTCGCGCAGAGCGGTTCGCCCGGCAATCCCTTCCAGCTTTCGGCGCAGGCGGTTCTCGAACTGGGGGATAACGGAAAAATCCAGGGAAACCCGCAATTCGCCACAGGTTTTCCCGCGGTACCGTCGTCGGCTTGCCCGCAGATCAATTGGAAATCCAATCCCTCCACCTGGCGAACCTTCGGTCCTCCCGGCCCTCGCGGCTGGCAGGACGAGTATTGCGAGTGGAGCGTCACCCGCGATCCGGCGTCCAATAAAATCACCAGCGTGATGTTCACCTGCGAGAATCCGGATTACTGGTTCACGCTGTGGCAGGTGGATCCCAACACGGTTCTCAAGATATACCAGCAGGTCATCAGCCCCAGCGTGCAGATCTCCGATCTCTATTTACTCGACGCGAACGGCAATCCGGTGATCAATCCGCTCACCGGTTACGCTGCATACAATCCATTGAATAAGTGGAACTCTGGAACGGTTACAACTCCAGGCGTTAGTGGCGGAGCGATGCACTTAACCAGCCCTCCGAACACGTTAGGGGCGGAGGTCTACCTCGCCGCCGCCGCGACGCTCCAGCGCAACGTTAGTACCTACGACGCGCAGAACATGATTTGCTGCAGCAAGTATGGGCAGCCTTTTCGCAACAGCGATCCGCATATCGGGTTCACCGCCAATCAACTGGCGAAGGCTGGACTGACCATCTCTCTGGCCAATCCCGTTGGACTTTACATTCAGGAGCCGCAGTGGGGAGCGTACCAAACACCGGACGGCACACCCGCGCAAAACTTCTGGACTGTGGTGCGCGGGAACAGTCCGAATCAGATTCTGCATGCGGTATTCGCCGTGCCGGCGAATAAAGGGTACACGGTAAGCGATATCAAGATTAACGGGCAGCCCATTCTGTGGGGCGGGCAAATTCCGCAGACTTTTCAAATCCAGCTGATGGCCACGGGTTTTGCGGGCAGCTCGCTGCCGCCGCAGAAAAGTCAGGCGTGTCAACAAAACGCGCCGAATCCGACGCCCCAGGCCATTATTCTGATCGATAACGGTCTGCTCAACGCCTACAACGCGCTTTACACAATCGGCGGCAACGTCACGAATTCACCAGTTCTGCCTCCGCCCACCATCCAGCAGGGACAAACAGTGAATCTCGCGCTGCAGTGTTCCGATGTGGCGGTGAATCCCGCGATTTCCTTCGGCGACGGTATAACGGTCACCATTACTTCGGCGGATGACTCCGGCGCCGCGCTGGCAGGTGACCGCGAAGCCGACAGCTTATCGACGCGGACTTTCCAACTTACCATCACAGTCGGCGCCGCCGCCACGCTGGGCCAGCGATCTTTAACCGTTACCAATCCAGGGCAGACGGCGGTAACGCCCGCTCCGGCATTTTTGACGGTAGTGCCGGCGGGATGGAGTTGCGCATAATGAAGCAGAAGCCGCTCCGCAACAAGCTAGTGGTAGCGGTGGCCATGATGACCGCCATAGGAATCGTGCTGGTCGGGGCAGTCCGTACACGCGCTCAACGGGATCCGCAAGAGCACGCAGCTCCGGCCAAAGCGGCCGCAGCTGGCACGCCGAACTGGCCTTGCTACCTGGGAGTGCCCACGGTCAGTTCCACAATTCCTAACGACTCACCGCTGACTGACCAACCGACAATGAACTGCACCGCGTGGCAGGAGTTTATCGCGCTCAACTGGGCCGCAGCTCCGGGAAAGCGCGGAGTTCCCGATCCCAGTGTGACCCCAGCGCAATTTGGCGCGCCGAATGCCACGGCGCCGACCGTCTGGGAAACCTATAAAGCCAATTCGGAAGTGATGCTGCCGGGCGGAGCTACACCAAAAAAATGGGACGATTCACCGCCGGCTCCACCGTGCGGCAGCAACCCGGACGCACGCGCATTTCTGGATAATCGCCAAACCCGCGTGCTCTCCATGGTCTCCGCTTTCGGCGAGTTCAGCCTCGATGAGACCGCGCAGGCTTCCGGACAGTGGCTCGCCGACCAGAACGGCAATCTTGTCTATTACGAACTCAAGTTGAATCAGGACGAATTCAATACCATTGTCGACAATCACTTCTATAACGCAACGGTGCAAGAAACCACGGCATCCACGGGCAAGAATCCTACGGGAGGAGCGTATCAGGTGAAGCTGCCCTCCGGTTGTTTACCCGGAACCTGTCCGAATAATGGATCGCCTATCGTAGGCGCAATCGAAATCAAAGCCGCCTGGCGCATTCTCACCGATCCAAGCCTGTACGGCCGATATTTGAGGGCCCAAGCGGTGCTGGTGAACAACGGGAAATGTTCGACCGCGACCATGGGACTGGTGGGTCTGCACATCATCCACAAAACCGTCACCCAGCCGCAATTTATCTGGGCGACTTTTGAGCAGGTGGATAGTCTTCCGCCGGCGTCGCCCGCAACCTTTAGCAGCCCCTCGTGCAAATGCCAGACTTTGATCCCCAGTTCGTGCTCCAAAACCCCGCTTTACGAAAACTGCCTGAGTACTCAGAAGGCTGGCGACAACTGCACCGCGAATACAACGCCTGGCTACGACGCCGTGAGCGCTGGCTGCGCCGCTTATCCGATTCAGGTTTCGCGCTATCTGCCCATACCGGATAACAGCTCCAATCCTGTGGTCGCCACCAACACAGCCGCACAGCAGTTGATTACCGGAGCGAACGCCAATTCTGTTTTCCAGTATTACCAATTAATCGATGTACTCTGGTCGAGTAGTCCACAGGATAATTATGCGAACCGGCAGCCCGGAACACCCGGCCCCCAGGTGCCGCTTTCCATAAGTGGAGCTACGCCCGATCCTACGGCGCCGGTAGCCAACACCACGATGGAGACGTATGTCCAGTCGTTGACCTGCTTAAAGTGCCACGTCTTCGCGCATACTCCACCCCCTAAGACCGGTACTTATGCGACGGATTTCAGCTTTATCCTTGGCGGCGCCAAGTCTCCGGCGTTGGCGGCTGCGCATGCAGACGAGCGCCGCAGCTTGCCTAAAGGTCTGGTGGTGCTGAAGCATTAGACGTTTGTGGCGCGTCCGCGAATTAATGTAGAACTGGAAAATCCCTCACCGGGATATTTCTGCGTGAACCTGCCGCGACTAAGTGCCCGGCGCTTAGTCTTCATCGAGGTATTCACCCGGCACGTCATCTTCCGGTACTTCGCGGGTGTGTACTTCTCTTGTGTCATGTTCCCCCGCGTCTTCAACCCCTGCGACTACTCCAGCCTCGAACGCATTCCCTTCTTCAATCAACTCGTCAACGCTTTCCGAATCGGCACTCTCCACGCTGGATAAGCCCTGCAAATCTCCCGATTCCTCACCCGAGCGTCTTTCTGACGCACTGCGTGGGAATCCAAAAACCTCGCGCCCTCGGTCGTTCTTGCCAGTCTGTTTTCTGCGGGCACTGGGAGCCTTCCCGCTGACCGTTCTCTTCGAGGTCTTCTCTTTCGCCGGGACCTTGCTCGGAGCCTTCGCTGCTTTCTTTTTCGCCGACTTCCTGGGAGTTGCCAGCTTGCGGAGCGGTGTCGACTTACTGCCGCTTGACTTCGCTGCTCTTGACTTCGCTCTTGACTTCTTTTTTGATTTCTTTTTGGGGGCCATTCGCGCAGTCTAGCATCGGCCCAGGTTGTTTAAAACAAGTAAGTGGAAGGCAGGAGAAGTATTCTCCTTAGGGGCGGGGACTGGCACCTTTTGCCGTGCGGCAAAGTCGCTGCTGGATCGGTTGGCTGATGGCGACGGCAGGAATTACGCGACCGAATGCGATTTTCTGTATCTAACCAACCATGCCATTGAACATGTAAGTGTGTAATCATCCTTTTGCCGGGAATTGAAGCAGAGCATGCCCAAACCAATTTTGCTAAGTGTGGATGACGACGCCGATGTTTTGCGCGCAATCGAGCGCGATCTTCGCTCCCAGTACGGCGCGGAATACCGGGTTATCGGCAGCGATTCGCCCGATCGGGCGCTCGATCTTCTGAAGCAGCTAAAGGTCCGGAATGACAGCGTGGCCCTGCTGCTGGCCGACCAGCGCATGCCGCGCATGGACGGCGTGGAGTTTCTGCAACAGGCCATGGGAGTTTTCCCCGGTGCAAAGCGGGCATTGCTCACCGCGTATGCGGATACGAACGCCGCAATCAGCGCGATCAATCATGCCAGCATTCACTATTTTTTCCTGAAGCCGTGGGATCCTCCAACAGAGAACTTGTATCCGCAATTAGATGACTTGCTCGATGACTGGCAGGCGTCTTTCCGTCCAACCTTTCAGGGAATCCGGCTGCTGGGCACGCGCTGGTCGCCCCGGTCGTACGAGTTGCGCGACTTTCTGGCCCGTAACCACGTTCCCTATCAGTGGATCGACGTAGAACTTTCCGCCAACGATCCGGAAACCAAGCTCCTCCTCGAAGCGCTCGGTCCGGAGGCGGCCAGTCTTCCTGTAGTGCTCTTTCCCGACGGCACGAAACTTCTCGAGAGTGTACCCGCAGACGTGGCGCAAAAGGTTGGGCTGCGCACGCGCGCCCAAACCAGCTTCTATGACCTGGCGATTGTAGGTGGAGGTCCGGCCGGTTTGGCGGCTGCCGTTTACGGGGCCTCTGAAGGTCTCCATACCGTGATGATCGAGCGGGAAGCGCCCGGCGGTCAGGCCGGCATGAGTTCCCGCATCGAGAACTATCTTGGCTTTCCGACTGGCCTTAGTGGCGCCGATCTGGCCCGGCGTGCCGTGGTACAAGCCCAGCGTTTCGGAGTGGAAATTCTATCGCCGCAGGAAGTGACCGGCGTACGAACCGAAGGACCTTACCGAATCCTTAAGCTGGCGGATGGAAACGAGATTTCTTGTCACGCCCTGATGATTGCCACTGGAGTGCAATGGCGTCGCCTGCAAGCTCCCGGCATAGACAGGCTGCAGGGCGCAGGAATTTACTATGGCGGCGGCGCTACCGAGGCTTTTTCGTGTAAGGGCGAGATCGTCTATGTGGTGGGGGGTGCGAACTCGGCGGGCCAAGCAGCCATGAACTTCGCTCGCTACGCCGAGCGCGTCATTATTCTGGTGCGCAGCGAATCGCTTTCCAGCACCATGTCGCAATATTTGATCGACCAAATTAAGGAAACGCCAAACATTCAGCTGTGGACCCATGCGGGTGTCACGGAGGCTCATGGCGAAACACACCTGGAAGAAATCTCGGTGCTTTGTTCCGATACCAACAAGATTGAGCGCGTTCCGGCGAGTGCGATGTTTATCTTTATTGGAGCATCGCCGCGGACGGATTGGCTAGCGGGTGTCGTCGAGCGCGACGAGCGCGGCTTCCTACTGACTGGCCCCGATCTGATCCGCGACGGTCAACTTCCCAAGGGCTGGACGCTGGAGCGAGACCCGTTCCTGCTCGAGACCAACGTTCCTGGCATCTTTGCCGTGGGCGATGTGCGCCACGGTTCCATTAAACGCGTAGCTTCCGGAGTCGGTGAAGGATCGGTGGCGGTGCAGTTCATCCATCAATATTTGAGCAAGGTCTAAATGGTCGAGAAATCCGAACTACTTCGCGTCCCCGCATTCGCCGATTTGCCGGACGATCAGATCGCCTGGTTCCTTAGCCAGGCGCAGGAGATGAATCTCAAGGCGGGCGACACCTACGCGCGCCAGGGCGATCCCGCCGATGCCATGTTTGTGATTCTTGACGGGCATCTTCAAGGGCGGGGCGAGCTTGGCGGGGAAACCTTTGTCTTCGACCTGGAGCCGGGCGATGTTACCGGATTGCTGCCCTTCTCGAGGATGAAGCAGTTTACGGTAAGCGGGCGAGCCGTGACCGACAGCCACGCGCTGCGCTTTCCCGCCACGCTGTTTCCGGAGCTTGTGCAGAAGATGCCGGTGCTCACCCAGCGCCTGGTGGGCCTGATGTCCGACCGCATCCGCGAAACTACCCGCCTTGAGCAACAGCGGGACCGGTTGGCTTCATTAGGAAAGCTTTCGGCCGGGCTGGCGCACGAACTCAACAATCCCGCTTCCGCTGCGAAACGTGCCGCCAGCCAATTGCGCCACATTCTAAAGAAAATCCGGGACGCGAGTCTGGAGCTGGGCAGGCGCGATCTCACGCCCGCACAAAAATCGGAAATCGAGAAGCTGGAATCTTCTTTCACCCAATCGGATGTTGTTCCACCGGATGCGCTGACGATGAGCGATCTGGAAGATCAGATCGACTCCCTCTTGCGCAGTCATGGCCAAAACGACTTATGGATGCTGGCGGCCGGTCTGGCACGGCGGAACATCCAACCCGAGATAGTCGAATCCTTGTTTGCGATCCTCGATGCGGTCACGGCTCGTGCCGCATTGGTAAGGATTGCCGCCTCGGTCGAGATCGCAAGTCTGTTGCACGAAATCGAGAGTAGCACCTCGCGGATCTCGGATTTGGTCGGCGCCATCAAGGAATATACCTACATGGACCAGTCGCCGGTCCAGAACGTAGACGTGGTGAGAAGCCTCGAAACCACGCTTACAATCATGAATCACAAACTGAAACGCGGAGTGGTGGTGCAGCGCGATTACCAGCCCATTCCCCTCCTGGTGAATTCGTTTGGCAGCGAGCTTAACCAGGTCTGGACCAACCTGATTGATAATGCAATCGATGCGATGCACGGGAAAGGCGAACTACGCGTCCGCACCTACCGCGACGCGGATTGCGTTGTCATCGAGATCGGCGATGACGGTCCGGGAATTCCCAGCGAAGTGCAGCCCCACATCTTCGAACCTTTTTTCACCACCAAAGGAGTAGGGCAAGGCACTGGGCTCGGCCTGGACACAGTCCAGCGAATTGTGAAGAAGCACCGCGGAAATATTCAGGTTAATTCCACACCCGGGGATACTCGCTTTCAAGTCTGGCTGCCGTTATCGGAGCCGTTGCCCTAGCGACGTGATGCTAGCGTTGAACAAGTCAGCGAAATAACCCGCCATTTTGCGAGACCTTCCGCCCTCGCGCATCGCCATCGAGGGATAGACTACCCGCGCTGGGTAAGTCAACTGCTGGAGCCTAGGGCCAAGCCGGTTCGGGCCGGATCTCCGCCGACCTTGAGGTGTCAAGCGGTAAATGTTCCCGCGCTGGTTGATCCCCAAGCTTATGGCAAAGCTCCTTTCTGACAGGGAAAGTTGCAAGAAACTGCGACTTTGTCAGGGCCGTATTAGGGCTTCTAGTGGAGAGGACCTTTGGTATAGAATTAAGAGCGATAAGAATTGCCCCGGCCGTTTCCCCCCCTGAAGAGAATTGAGAATCATGATCAATTGTCGCCGGTCCAGCCGCTCTGCTTGACGCGAAAAACCGCGGACAGGCATCTTCAGCCACGCAACTGCGCCGCGGAATCGCAATGTTCAATTCCCTGGAGGTATGCATGAAGGCTCGCGTCGGACTCATCATCCTTATGATGGTTGTGTGGAGTATGCTGGCGCCGCGTGTCGCTGCGCAGGGTTTCAGCGGCGTGTTCACGCAGCACAACGACTTGTCCCGTAGCGGTCAGAATATCAACGAGACCGTTCTAACCCCCGCGAACGTGAACTCCAAACAATTTGGCAAATTGTTTTCCTATCCCGTTAACAATCAAATTTATGCTCAGCCCTTGTACGTGCCGAATGTGTCCATTCCGGGGCTGGGCACGCACAATGTCGTTTACATTGCGACCGAAGGCGACACGGTTTACGCCTTCGATGCGGATGGACTGACGCCGGCGACCCTATGGTCCGACAATTTCACCAATCCGGCGGAAGGCGTGGCTACGATCTCGTGCACAAAAGCCGGCCTGACATGCAACGTGTACCCCACCACGGGGATTACGGGAACTCCGGTGATTGACCCGACAACGAACACGATGTACGTACTCGTGCGCACCGCCGAGACTTCCGGTACGGCGACGAACTACGTGCAGCGACTGCATGCCTTGGACATTACCACCGGCGCCGAAAAGTTTGGCGGACCGGTTGTCGTTAGTGGCCAGGTGAAGGGTACGGGTGCGGGCAGCAGCGGTGGCAAGGTCCTTTTCAATACCTTGCACAACGATCAGCGCCCCGGCCTGGTCCTGGCCAACGGCAACATCTATATCGGCTGGGCAGGCAATGCACATGGCTGGGTAATGGCGTATGGTGCGCAGAACCTGAAGCAAAACGCAATTTTTAATACGACTCCCAACGGCACTCTGGGCGGGGTATGGCAGTCTGGCAACGGGTTCGCAGTGGATTCCAACGGAGATTTGTACCTGGCCACTGGGGACGGAACTTTCGACGCGAATACGGGCGGCGGCGACTATGGCGACACGGTGTTGAAGCTCAGTCCCACGCTCCAGATCCTGAGCTACTTCACTCCGATGGATCAGGACTGCCGCTTTACGTCTGCGCCGAACAACGATCTCGACCTCGGTTCCGGCGGGCCGATGATTTTTCCCACACAGAGCGGTACATTTCCGGATGAGATCGTGGAGTCGGGCAAAGGCGGCTCACCGTGTGACCTGTTCGGCAGTACTTATGCAGTGCCCATTTATCTGCTGGACCGGGATAGCCTGGGAGGGTACAACGTCACGCAGGATCAGGACATTCAAACGGTGCAGGGCACGATCCATGGCTACTGGAGCAGTCCGGCGTACTGGAAGAGCGCCAGCGCATCGTACGCGTACTACTCCGGCATGACCACCGAAACTGGCGGCGGAGACTACCTTAAACAATACACCCTCGCGAACGGGGCGCTTTCGACGGCACCGGTCGCCGAAAGTTCCAATCTATTTGTGGTGGGCAGCACTCCTTCGGTGTCGTCAAATGGCACGAGTAGCGGTATCGTGTGGGCGATTGAGCGGACTGACATTCTTTCCGCGGCGCCGGGAAACCATGAGGCTGTGCTTTACGCCTACAACGCCTCCAATGTCGCGACTGAGCTTTACAACAGCCGGCAGTCGATCCAGAGAGACGCGACCGGCTGCGCCAACAAGTTTCAGACTCCGACCATCGCCAACGGCAAAGTGTACGTTGGAACGCAAAACGAACTCGATGTGTTCGGTCTGATCCCGGCCAATCCGACTACGCCCGCGCCCAGCATCTCTACCCCGTGCCTGTCATTCACCAGCACCGTGGGCAAGACCAGCGCACCGCAAACTACAACGCTGACGAACCTGGGGCCGGGGAATCTGACTATCGGCACTGTCTCGGTGCAGGGTATCAATCCGACGGAGTTTTCGACATCGAACAATTGCGGATCTTCGCTCGCAGCGAAGAGTAGCTGCACGATCACCGTTACATTTACGCCGACGCTGGGCAACATTCCGCAGCAGGCCTACCTGCAAATTAACGACAACGCCATCGGCGGTGCGCTGACGCTGCAACTCATCGGCACCGGCAGCGCCAAACACTAATTGGAACGAAGATGGCTGCCTGCTTGATCAAGGAAACGCACTCGTCGGCTGGATGAGCTTGCAAGTGAATTGGTACCTCCAGTGCGACCGTTGGGCGTTCGATTCTGACTTCGGTCCCATCCAAACTAGAATCAGATTGGATGGGGCTTTTCTTTGGCACAAGAAGGAAGTATGGCGGAGAATTCGATGGCGGGAACGATGGCAGGAAATACATGATTCTATTTGCGAAGCGCGTCTTAGTTGCATTGTGTTCGGCTGTGGTCATTCTTGTCATCACGGGTTTCGCTACTGCACAGTCGAAGCAAAAGGCAGTTACTCCGGAAAAAGAGGAAACGGTCTCGTTTGTGGAAGTCACCTCGAAGCTTGGAATCTCCGTTCCTCCGCTGACCCACCCCCCAGATGCCACCGATCTCCGCGCGATCCCGTCTGGGGAATTTTCACTCGACTATGCGCGGCAGCACCTGATACCGGCGATGGGTGGTTCCATTGCCGTGGACGCTCCCGATGGCGATGGTCACCGCGGTCTTTACGTGGTTGTTCCCGGGGGCACGAATCACCTTCTGCGCAAAAATTTAAGCGGTCGCTATGCCGATGTAACCGAAAAAGCGAAAGTAAGCGGGACTGGCAGTGACCTCGGCGCAGCGTTTGGCGATTTCGACCATTCCGGAAGGTCGAGCCTGTTTGTAGCCGGACTGGGAGGGCTGAGACTCTATCGCAATGAAGGCGAAAACGTTTTTACCGACGTGACCGAGAAAGCCGGCTTGAAAGGCAAACCCTCCGAACTGGCAACTTCGGTTCTGCTATTCGATGCCGATGGCGACGGGTTCCTTGATGTGCTGGTGACAATCTATACGGACCTCAGCGCTCCGCCCGACAAAACGTCGTTCGTGTTTCCCAACGATTTCTCGGGATCAAACAGTCGTCTCTATCGCAACCAGCATGACGGTACGTTTCGCGACATTACTGAAGAGGCCGGTCTGGATTCCAACCCTGGACGCACTCGCAAAGCTATCGCCGCTGACTTCAACCACAATGGACGCATGGACCTCCTGCTGTTGCGCGATAACAAGCCGCCCGTATTCTACAAAAATGCAGGGCAGGGCAAGTTCGAAGATGTGACCTGGGATGTGGGCAAGGAGATTTGGAGATACGCTTACCTGGATGCGCAGACCGCGGATTTCAATCACGACGGAAAAGTCGACGTAGCGTTGTGGTCTACCGTGGGAAATGAAGTTCTTTGGAACACCGGAGAGGGCAAATTTGAGAATGACGAAGAAGTACTGCCCTTGGTATACGCGGCGAACCGTCCGTTTGGATTTCACGGCACCGTTGTGAATCTGGGGACGGATGGTTATGACAGTTTGCTGGGTCAGGACGCCAGGGAAAATTGGCGCCTCATCGTTAACGATCACGGGCATTTCGCCGAGTCCCGCATTGCACTGTTGACGGAGAAGAACTCTTCCGAAATGAAATCTCCGGGCTCGGAGAGGATGCCCGTTTCTGCTTCGTTGTGCGCGGTTCGTCTGGGTAAATCGGGGACTTCCCAACTCATCGCCCTGACCATCGACGGGCGAGTTATGGTCTTCGAAAAGCGGGGCGCAGTGGAAATGAAAGCAGGCTCTATGAAAAAGCTGCAAGGTAAACTGGAAACGATGACGGCTACAAATTGACCGAATCACGAGTCACCGATTGGACTGACTTAGAGGCAGGAACGCTGGACAATATTCGCTCTCAGGAGTCGTAAACTCAGCGAACCCCAAGCTAAGCATTGTCAGGGTGCTTTGCTGGCGAGACTCCATAGCCGTTCCGGTCCGGCCAGTGCGTGGCATCTCCAACGAAATGCCACGGCGCAATCGTCTTGTTACAGAAACCGAAATGCCCGCAGTTTCTTGTTCGCACACTAAGCGTATGCGCTAGACTGAGACTCAGTTACTTACTTCTCTCGAAGATGCCGCTCCTAGGGAATGTGGCTCTTATTGAAAGAGGACAAGAGCGTCGACTCGTGCCGAGAGGGTACTCGTCGCTTGGTGCCTTTCTGACTTTGGAGATTTGGGACGAGGTGGCGCCTTTCGGGCGTCAACTGATCTAAAACCACTGCGGAAGCAGGCGTACCGCTTCGAAACATACGGCTCCACGTTGAGCCTGGAGCAGGTCCATGACGACCGTTCCCGTTGTTAAACACCAGCTTGATCCGTTTGTGCAGGAACGCGCTGAACTCCAGGCTGTGCAAGCATCCGCTCTGTTTCAGCGGGCTCCCAACTTATCGCGCATTCTGACTTATATCTGTCAAAAACACTTCCAAAACGAATCAGCCAATCTCAAGGAATACAACATCGCCGTTGAGGCTTTGGGCCGGCCACCGAACTTCGACCCTCAGGCGGATGCGATTGTACGCGTTGATGCGCATTTGCTGCGTAAGCGTCTGCATTCCTACTATGAGCAGGAAGGCAAGCACCACGATCTCCAAATCGTTTTGCCGAGCGGGCAGTATGCGCCGGAGTTCGTTAGGAGCGGCAGGATCCGGCCCAACTCTGACGAGGCAGGCACAGCAGAAACTCCATCGAGGGTTACCCTCGTCGGACATGGAGTGAGTGAAAGGGCAGGATCCTGCCCGGATACTGTGTTCACCGCGACGTCTCGATCCTCCGGTGACGCGGCCTTGGCTCTCGGCGATCTATCTCTCGGCAATTCACCGAAGACCCGGAAGGAAGCGTCGCAGATTTCTCTGGTGCCTGCCGCTGCTCAGGAAAATCCATCGCAAAAACGACCGCGAACCCGGCTATTGAGCGCGAGTATGTTTCTGGCAGGGGCGGTGCTGGGGGCTGGCATTGCCGTGATCGCGCCACACCGACCTCGCCCTTCGATACAGGTGCTCGAGGGTTCGACGAATCCGAGCAATGCCGTCGCTCCAGAGATTGTAAGCCACCCCTCATCGACGTTCGTTCCCGATTCCTACGATAAAGGAGTGCGCATTTTGTGCGGTGCGCGCGAAGACTATATCGATGCCGCTGGATTCAGATGGCGCTCCGATCGATACTTCAGCGAGGGAGTCGCTTTCAATCGTCCCGTGAGCGCGGTCTTTCGGTCCATGGACCCTGCTCTTTACAGTCATGGCCGCCACGGTGTTTTTCATTACGACATTCCGGTTCGGCCGGGTGTCTATGAGATCCATCTTCTATTCGCCGAGACACAACCCGGCGTGCTGGACGGTATGCGGGAGGTGTCCTATACGATTGGCGCGGGACAAACCGACACGGTAGATGTGGCCTCGGATGCGGGTGGAACTAACATGGCCACCATGAAGGTGTACACGGATGTTCACCCGGGGCAGGACGGCAAGATTCATCTTAGTTTCTGGTCTACCGATGGCTTTGTAAACGCTTTGGAAATTCTGCCGGAAGAGCATGGCAAACCGAATCCGCTCCGGATTTCCACATTGCCATTTCTTTACTCCGACCGGGTTGGCCAGCGTTGGCTCCCCGACCGTTTTTTCCTGGGAGGGCGCAACACGAATCACATGTTTTCACCAAATGGAGGGGATCTGCCGCTGTTCTCGCGCGAACGCTTTGGAAACTTCAACTATTCCCTTCCCGTCGCTAGGAACTACACCTACGAGTTAACGCTTTACATGGCAGAACGATATTGGGGACCGCACAATTCAGGTCTTGGAAGTGTAGGGAGCCGGATCTTCGATGTCGATTGCAACGAGCAACAGTTGCTGCATGGTTTCGACCTGCTCAAAGCCCAAGGTTCTGCGAATGGGATTGCAATTCGATTTCATCACCTGCGTCCGGACTCGGCGGGAAAGTTGAACCTGAGCTTCATCCCGGTGACGAACTATCCTATGATCAATGCTTTAGAAGTGGATCCGGAGTGAATCCGACGATCGCAGGATCTTTCCGGAGCACCTATGAAACGGCGCGCGCTTGTTTGGCGCACTTCTTCACTAATTCTCAGCACTCGATTCCTGCTTCGCGTCTGACACGTTAAATTAACGTTTCTCCGCTTGGCTCCGTCCCATTTCCGGCCCCGAAAGGCCGCGCGGTTACGAGCAGTCCGTCCTCGCAAACTTCCTCAGCTGCTTCCCGTCAACCTCTAAAGAATTACTCGTGATGCCGCGCCTAAACATCCAGTTAAGTTAACCCATTGGAACTTCTTTTTTTTAGCCTTTCGGGTGAGTCTTGGGCGTTCGGTCGATGTGGATCGCTTTCCAAACTATATCGCGCTACCACTTCAATCAATATCAGCAGAAGGAGGATCTTAGGATGCAAGCGCAAAGATATTTGTCTTTTCGTCGTTTTCCCGCGCTCGACGTCAAATGCAGCGCTCGAATGCTATTTGTGGTCTTGATGATGTGGATGAGCGCCAGCATGCCAAGGGCGTTCGCGCAGGGAACAGGCTATTGGCACACCAGCGGTAGCAAGATTCTCGACTCCAACGGCAACACCGTCCGTATTGCTGGGATTAACTGGTATGGGTTTGAGACCACCGATTATCTCGCCCACGGGCTCTGGGCGCAGGATTACAAAACCGTCCTGAACACCATAAAGAGTCTCGGCTATAACGTCATCCGTCTGCCGTTTTCCAATCAGATGGTGGAGAGTGATCCCGTTCCCACCAACTACACAACATCCGCCAACGGCGTACCCGCCAATCAGGCTCTGGTTGGGCAGACCGCCTTGACGGACATGGACACGATCATCAGCTACGCCGGGTCTATCGGCCTGCGCGTGATCCTCGATAATCACCGCTCTGAGGCGGGCTCCAGCAACGAAGCCAACGGCCTCTGGTACACCAGCACCTATCCGCAAAGCAGTTGGATCAACGACTGGACCACCCTAGCCACGCGCTATAGCTCCAGCGCCTTTACATTCAACGGCAACCCGACCGTGATTGGCATGGATCTCCGCAACGAGCCTCACCTTATTGCAAACGGTGCGTACACCGGGGGCTGCTGGACTGGAGACACGGAGACCAACGGATCCTACACCGGCTGTCCCACGAGTCTCACCTCGCAAAACTGGCCGGTGGCGGCTGAAGCAGCCGGCAACGCCATCCTCGCGGTCAATCCCAAACTGCTCATCTTTGTCGAAGGCAATGATTGCTACGACGGCACCTGCGGCTGGCAGGGCGGGAATCTTATAGGTGTCGCAACCAACCCCGTGGTGCTGAATGTTTCCGGCCAGCTGGTCTACTCCGCTCACGATTACGGGCCGAACCTTTTCCAGCAGACGTGGTTCAACAGCAGCACTACACCCGCCAGCCTGGATGCTGTCTGGGCCAAGTACTGGGCTTACATCAGTACCAATGGTACCGCTCCGATTTGGGTAGGAGAGTTCGGCACGGACAACACCAGCACAGACATTCAGAGCACGGCCGCCGGCAGCCAGGGGCAGTGGTTCCAGAGCCTGATTGCATTTCTTAGCTCCAACTCCGCCATCAGTTGGACCTATTGGGCTCTGAACGGGGAGGATAGCTACGCGCTGCTGGATAGCAACTACGATGCCACGCCTGTGAGCGCACTAAAGCAATCCATGCTGGCCTCCATTCAGTTTCCGTTGAGTGGTGGTTCTAGTTCGTGCACGACGGTGCCTTCAGCACCGACGGGATTAACGGCGACGGCGGTTTCCTCCAACGGTATCAACCTCAGCTGGACGGCGGTCACACCCCCGGCCAACTGCACCATCACTTCGTACACGGTGTACCGCAGCACGACCAGCGGCTTCACTCCATCGTCGAGCAATCAAGTGGGAACCGTCACCAGCGGAACCACGTTCTCCGACACCGGGCTCACGGCTTCGACCACGTACTACTACAAAGTGGAAGCGGTGGACGCGGACGGTTCCTCGGCGGCCTCGGCGCAGGCCAGCGCCACCACGTCGGCGGGAGCTTCGTGCACGGCGGTGCCTTCGGCGCCGGTCGGCTTAACGGCAACGGCGGCTTCCTCCAGCGTGATCAACCTAAGCTGGACTGCGGTCACGCCCCCGGCCAACTGCACCATCAACTCGTACACCGTGTACCGCAGCACGAGCGGCGGGTTCACACCGTCGTCCAGCAATCAGGTAGGGAGCGTCAGCAGCGGAACGACGTTCTCCAACACCGGACTCACGGCTTCGACCACGTACTACTACAAAATCGAAGCGGTGGACGCGGACGGATCGTCCGCAGCCTCGGCGCAGGCCAGCGCTACGACGTCAGCAGCGGGCGGCGGCTTCGCCTGCCACATTGCGTACTCGATCACCACGCAATGGCCGGGCGGGTTTGGAGCGGCAATCACCATCAACAACACGGGAACCACCGCGATCAGCAGTTGGACGCTGACTTGGACGTTCGCCAACGGGCAAACCATCACGCAGATTTGGAACGGGACGGAAAGCCAAAGCGGCGCGAACGTGACGGTGAACAACCTGAGCTACAACGGAACCATTGCCGCAGGCGGGAACTACTCCGGCATGGGATTCAACGGAAGCTGGAACAACACCACGAACGCCGTGCCTGCGTCATTCGCGGTCAACGGCACTACCTGTAACTGACAAGAGCCGCAGGCAGGCTCAACGACGTGCACTGAAGCAAGGATGAAACAGGGCAGGCCATCTTCACCTGCCCTTTCATCATCAAACAGCAAGTCGATGCAAGCGACGAAAGCCGAATACCAGTGTAGGGAACGAACGGCTGGAATCAGAACCTTAATCGCCCCGACTTCGGCCACTCGCTGCCTTGGCTAAGCCGCAATAATTACTTGCTCCTTCCGGCTTCCCATAGACCCCGTCCAGAGGCGGGCGCTCGGCAGTGTAGGGATTTCTGAAGTCTCAATTCACTGTCCTAAATGATGTCGGAATTAATGAATGAGGTTACATCACGCAGATCCCAGAAGAGTGTTCTAAGTCGCACGTGAAGTATTGCTCCTATTTCGGCGAGCTGCCCTGGCCAGAAACTTTTCGCTTCGAGGCCACTATAGGAGTTCCCTCAGGCGGACCCAGGTCGAGCTCACCGATGCGCTCTGGTCCCGCGCCGGCAACGACGGTGAGGAAGATGAGCCGGCTGATCTGGCCATCTTGGGGAAGTTGCAGATCGAGCTGACCGGTCGTAGAACGCGTATCCGCATACAGAGCGAAGGCGCGGACTTCACCTCCGGGAGTCGTAGCGATTACCAGGATCGGCCGATCCTGGGGCTTTAATGAGCTCGTGCTGGCGCTTTTTTGCATATGCTGCCAGCGTTTTACCAATACAAAAGCAGCGCCAGAGGTTTGCCCGGCCGCTTCGGCAGACCATGCGACCCTGATTTCCTGATGAAGAGGCACCTTGGCCTGATAGGCCATCTGGGCCTGCGCCGAGGGCATGTAGCTGGGCAGGTACACGTTCAGATCGTGCAAGGTTTCCAGCGAGAGCCAATCCAAATACTCTTGCGAAGACTGAGCGTGGATGCCGATAACGGTGGCCGCCACCGTGCCCCACAGGCTGAGCGCCATGGCCAAGCAGCTAACCCAGGATTTTCGTCGCCGCATCATTTTCCCCCTCCTGCTTGTATTGCCGTACCTGCTTGAATATTAGCGTTTACCGCCGCGGCAAATTCTTCCGCATTGGCGAAGCCCCCGTATCTTCGTCCGTTGATAAATAGGGTGGGTGTCGAGTGGATTCGGTAAGCCCTCATCTCCGCAAGGTCGAGATCCAGCCGGTTCTCGGGATACGTGGTGGCCATACACTCGAAGTACGGCTCGCGGTGCACCTCGGGAACCGTTGGCAAGAACTGCTTCACCAGGTCCGCCAGGTTATCCACGGTGATTTCTTTTTGCCGCGGAAACAGGAAATCCTGGAATTGCCAGAAGGCATCCGGACTTTGCTGCGCCACGCAAATTCCCGCGCGGGCTGCGGCCTTGGCCCACTTATGCACGGGCAGCGGGCTGTTGCGGAAGATCAGCCGCAGCTTGCCGGGATTGTCTTTCTGATATTGTTCCACGGTTCGGGAAAAGGCCGCACAGAACGGACACTCGAAATCCGAGAATAGCACCACTGTGAGAGGCGCAGTTTCGGGACCGCTCACTGGCGGACGATCAGCAGCGGCTTCAGTCCGCAGTTGAGCGTCAAGTTTCGCGTCTTCCTTCTCGAAATCGGCGGTCAAATCCCACAGAGCAGGGGATACGAAGTGACGGTCCGGAGAAACATACAACACTGCGTGACCGCGGTTATGGGGCAAGGTTACGAAGAGTTGCCAGTAGCAGGTGCCCGGCAAAACTTCCTCCCGATCAATCCTCGGCAGGACCGGCTCGGTGCCAATACTTCGTGCCGCCACTTCGAGGGCGCGTGACTTCACTGCAGCCTCGACTGGAGCACAATTCGCGGGGGCTTGAGCGTGCAGCATGATCGAACTGAAAAACATTGCGCTGAAAAGAACCGCTGCCGCTACTGCGACCCATCGCCGGCCTAGCGCAGCATTCTCGAACTGACCTTGCAGGAATCGTTCTCGGGCACCCATCGTTGTCTGCTCCCTCGCACAAACTACGCAAGTAATGAGTCCGCGAAGCGTTGTCATTTCTCGTTCTTTGCGTGACGATCACAGCACCTGGGTCAAAAAATACGGCCAATGCCACCGCCCGCATTTTCGACGCTATTCGGCTTGTGCAGCAGTGGAGGAGACGCTAGCACCAGTAAGTATCTGCTTCAAGCTACCAAACCCTCCACAATTGGACACTATTGGATGAAATGTCCGGTTCAGGACGCTGGATATCAGGCTCGACGCTCGTGTTCCAATTTCGGTCTCCAATCGTGCAAGCCGAGTCTTTCGACACCGGAGGCCTTGAGAGTAGGCGGGCTAAGCTATAATCGCTCTCCTGGAGGGCTTGACTTGATTCGACCGATGATACTCGCGATGTGCGTGGGAGGCTATCTGTTCACGACCGCGACCGTGAGCCTGGCACAGTCCAATTCCTTTTCTTTGAATGCAGAGCAAGCGCAAGCCGAGGCCGTACACTTTCTTGCCGACCTGGTACGAATTGACACGCAGGATCCTCCCGGCGATGAGTCAAAGGTCGCGCACTATCTCGAAGGCGTGCTGAAGAGGGAAGGAATCGCATCGGAGATCCTTGAACCGGTGCCGGGCCGCGCCAGTATTGTTGCGCGGCTCAAGGGCAACGGGAAAAAGCGCCCGTTGCTCATCATGGGGCACGAGGATGTTGTTCCCGTCGATCGCTCGCACTGGACGGTGGACCCATTTGCAGCCAGCGAGCGCGATGGCGTGATCTACGGTCGTGGCGCCTCCGACGACAAGGCGATGGTGGCCGCCAATCTGGAGGTTTTCCTCCAGTTGAAGCGCATGCGGGTGCCGCTCGATCGAGACGTGATTTTCCTGTCCGAAGCCAGCGAGGAAATGTCTTCGCCCGCCGGCATGGCCACTATCGTCGATCGATATTGGGACAAGATTGACTGTGAGTTTGCGCTCAACGAAGGAGGTGGATCGCTGGTGGAGAATGGGACAGTGAAGTATTTCGGGGTCGCAACCGCGGAAAAACTCCCGAGAGGGTTGCGCCTGGAAGCTACCGGCAGCAGCGGACACGGGTCGGTACCCCGAGTCGACAATGCGGTGGTCCACTTGGCCGCTGCCGTGGCGAAGGCTGGAACCTGGGATACTCCCGCGCGCCTCAATGAAACCACGCGCGCATTTTTCGAACGCCTGGCCACGATTTCAGCGCCGGAAGAAGCGGCGTGGTACCGAAATGTGCTGGACGCGAAAGTGCAAGAGGAATTTAAACACAAGAAGCCGCAGTATTACTCGATGGTGCGGACTTCGGTGGTTCCCACCATGCTGAACGCAGGTTACAAGTCCAACGTGATCCCGCCTTCCGCGGAAGCGACGCTCGATGTGCGCGCACTGCCCGATGAAGACCTGGTAAAATTTCGCGAGATGCTGGCGGCGATTATCAACGATCCGCAAGTAAAAGTCGTCGCCGAAGATACGTCGCTTTCCATGCCGGCGGCGCCTCCCAGCAAGTTAGGCACGGAAATGTTTGCCGCTCTGGAGCGCGCACAAAAGCAAGTTAGTCCCGAAGCCATTACTTTGCCTACGATGACAACGGGTGCCACCGATTCCTCGTTCCTGCGAGCAAAGGGCGTTCAGGCGTACGGGATCGGCGTGCCCAAAACCGAAGAAGAGAATCGGGGAGTACACGGGAACGACGAGCGCATTGAGGGCAAACAGCTCGGATTATTCGTGCGCTATCTTTTTGCGGCAGTGACTGGGGTGGCCGCACCAAGCCAGCAGTTCCGAACAGCAACGTCCAAAGAATCTGAAGCACGAAGCGGAGCACAATAACTGCCGAATGAGACGCCGTGAGCCCGACTGTAAGTGCTTTACTACGAGTTAGGGCGGCGAGAATGATTCATTTGCTAAAATTGTCCGGGTCCACACCTGAAGCCTCTTCCCCTAGTGCCTGGGAACGTTGCGGACGGCAATGAGCGAAACCTGTTCCAAGTCAGGGTATTGGTCATCTTTGTCGGGGCTGCGGTCCGTTGGCGCGATCTGCTGGATGGTGGTTTGCGCAGGCAGCTTACCCGGAAAGTATTTCCCATACACTTCGTCAAACGCAGGCGTGTCCGCCAGATTGTCGAGGTAAACAGTCGTGGACACAACCTGAGAGAAATCCATGTCGGCTTCTTCAAGATTGTCCATCTGGTTGCGCATCGTCTGACGAAGCTGAAGCGCTGTAGTCGAACTATAGACTCCTTCGTTCGGTCCGGGGATGAAGCCGCTCTTCGCGGAACAATACAAGGTATCACCGGCAAAAACGCAGGGGCTCGCCGTAGGGCTGGGTGGCATGTTCTTAGGGCGTATGGCCCGCCGTTCCTTCAGGTCACGGACCGCCACGCCTGTGTATTCGATTTGTGCGCCGTTGGGCAGGCTCGTGACTTCGATCGTGGCCCGTGCCGGAGTATTGCCGAACTCGAACCGCTGCGCATAGTTCTTGTTCATCACCCGCATCGGGATCTGCGCAGTCAAGTACGGATTGACGAAAACCATGTGGCTGAGCTTCAGCCCAGCTGCTTCCACTACGGCTTTGAGGCGATCGAGCGCGAAGTCCACCTGGGCTGCGGGATCGCCTGCGGCAGCGTTGCCAGGCATCGCGGAAACGGGCATGGCAGATACAAACAAGCGATCATAAGTGAGAATGCCCGGTGAAAAAGGCCCGTCCGACTTGTAGTTCGGCGGATAAACGGCTCGCCTGTCCGAGAGATTGCGTACTGCAACTGCATTGATCTCAATTGGCGGATCAGGCAGCGCGGCAACGCCGAGCACAGCACGAGCTGGAGGGATCTTCCCAAAGGACTCGCCGAAAACACGGTTCAATTCCGCATATTGGCTGATGTCGGTGAGATAAACGGTGGTGTAGACCACGTGATCCATCGTCAAGCCCGCTTTCTCGACGACCGACTTCAAGTTATTGAGGGCCTGCCGCGCCTGGGCCGCAAAAGTCGCCGGCAATGCGCCATCCGCGGCGCGCGGCCCCTGGCCGGAAATATAGATGTAGTCGCCCGCGTCCATGCTAGGCGAGGCGACGCGGTGAACCTTAGGAGATTCCTGAGGCGGTGCGGTTGCGCCCGCCTGTGCTTGTGCGCCGACAGCGGACCACAGCAGCAATATAAGGAGGAATGATTTCATTTCGAGCCTTCCCTAGCATTTGGTACAGTTTGCCGCGTTGACGATGGAAGAAGTCGAGCTACGCTCGACTGGACAGCCGAGAGCCTGCCCTGAGCCTGCCGAAGGGGCGGCTGTCCCCACATGTTAGGCTGGACGGCCTCCTTTTTGTGCCGCTCCCAGAATGCTGCGCAATCTTTGTCCCACGATGACTTCTTCGCCGGGCTGAATGGTCATCGAAACCAATTCGATGTGGTCGGCTTCCGGTCGCTCTTTGCTTGTCGGATTGGGCCTGCCCTCGCGAACGGCCGTTACCAGGCTCGGATTATCCGCACCGAGAACCTCGATGACCGGATCGCCCGCCCGCAGAGCGCGCACGCAGTCATCGATGGTAAATCCCCACGCCCGCTGATCCCATGAGACGTTCAGCGTGGGATAGCGGTTCCCATCGTCCGGAATGTATATGCTCGTTTTTACTCCCGGCACTGTTTCTACAAGCTTCCGGATGTTATCCACACGATCGTTCCACTCGCGGTACAGTTTCTTTTCGTCCAGCTTCAGCCAGGTCTCAAGGGCGGTCAGGCAGCCGACCATTTCTTCTTTCCCAACCTTCATGGGACGGCACACCGCTCCCTCGCGCGGGCTGGAGTTCATGACGGCCGCGTCGATCAGATCCTTCCGGCCCAGAAGCACTCCGCTGCACTGCGGCCCGCGCAGGCCTTTCCCCCCGGAAAAGGTGTAGAGGTCGATTCCCATTTGGGCGTACAACTTGGCATTGTCAGCCGGAGGAATGCCCGCTGCATCGTCGAGAAGCAGCGGCACCTTATGAGCTTTCGCAATCGCGAGTTCCTTCTGCAGTTCGTCACCCAAATGCGTTGTGTAGATCATCACGGTGCTTTGGGTGATGGCATTGGCAAGTTCTTCCGGTGAATAGGCGAGCACCAGTTTCGCTCCGGTCAATCGAATCGCGCTATCAAAAGCGCTCCGACCGCCGGACATGGCCACTTCATTCTTGAGGCCGGTAGTATCGGGGAGCTGCCAGATGAGCTTGTCGTCGGTGCCTGCCATGCATCCTGCGGTTGCGACCGCCAGTGCACCCGCGGCGCCGGAGGTGATCATCCCAGACTCGGCGCCGGTGAGTTCCGCAAGTCGCCGCCCGATGGCACGCTGTAAATCCAGCACATTTACGAAATATTGCGACGCCTCGATCTGAGCTTCGCGCACTTCGGGAAACTCCAGAGACCCACTGAGGTAGGTCCAGGTGCCTCGGCAATTGATGACGGTCTTAACCCCGAGGCGGCTGTAACAATTTTGTCGAGGGTCGTTACCTACGGCAGTGGCGGCCTTCGCATAAAGGTCGGCTACTGCGATCTGGCTCAGCAGCGGCGCGGCCGCTGCCCACTTCATGAACGATCGCCTGCTGGAATTCAGAACATGCATTGCAACACCTCCAGGATTAATTGCCTACTCTTCATCTTCGTGTAGTGGGACGCGCGCTCGTACCGCCAAAATATAGGCCCTGGCTTCCGGTTTGTTTTGGTTGTAGAAGCCGACCGTACAGTTGGGACGAAAGTAGTATGCGTCCCCCGCCTTGGCGGCATAACGGCCTTCGACGCCATCCATTCCGCTGCCGGCAACCATTTCGCCCTGGCCATCGATTACAAGATAGATTTCTTCGGCCGCTTCGTGGTGGTGAGGCCAGTTCGTTCCTCCGGGTGAAAAATCCATCCAGAAAAAACTGTCCATCACGTAGGCCTCGTCAATCAAGTCCCGCTTGCCGGTGCGCAATCCGGCCAGAAGTTTGTACAGAACCGAGTTAGGGTGACCACTGACGGTTTCCTCTTTGGCATCCTCGAGATTTGCGACCTTCGGATGCGGCAACGGGGCGCCGATGGAAATCGATGGCGGGATTTTGAACCCCATTACGACCACGCGCAGCGGCTGGCCGGCATCATTAGAAATCGAATGTTTGGCGCCCGGAGGCAAGTACGTGAAGTCATGCTTGCGCAGCGCTTGAATCTGATCTTCATAGTGCAGCAAGCCTCCGCCTTCGACGACGAAATAAATCTCCTCCTCGCGGCCGTAGAGCACGGTCCGGCAATTACCGTGCGCATCCAGAGTGGCTTCGCCGAAGCGCGCTACGGTTTGGAGCGATCGATTGTCTTTGTCGCTTTCTCCGAAAATCGGCTGGTAGTGGCAAGTTTGGGAGGTGAGATCGGATTTCGCTTCCGCTAGCTCGGGGACGTGACGATGCAACCATGTGGGATCCACGGGCCGGTCTTGGGCTCGAAGACCGCGTGCCAGCAACAGCGCGCACAGCAGGAGTTTTTTCAACTTCGGTGCTCCCGATTCTGCGATTCGATTTCGTTTCGGCGGAACCGCTGAACGGTTTGCGCACCGCGTAGTCGGCCTTCAATCCTGGGCATGACCCTCCGCGGCGGGCGATGAGGAAGGGTCCGGACGGCGGGCCTCTCGCAAAATGTAAGCGACCAAATCATCCAGCTCGGCGCCGCTGAGTCGTCGCCTGTAGTCGACAGGCATGGGATCTCCCATCTTCCGCCGGACTGAGACCAGGCTGGACTTCATGAGCAGGTAAAAGCGGCCGTCTCCATCCTGCAATTGCAGAGAGGCGTTGTCTTCGTTTCGAATCGTGCCGGAAAACTCTCGCCCATCGCGTGCCACTGCGGTCGCCGTCTCTGGCGGTCCCGCAGCCGGCTTGAGAATCGCATCGCGAATTTCGTCCTCCGGATGATCTCGCGCAAACCCAGCGAGGTCTCCAGCGACGAACTGTCTTGGACCCGCAATCTGATGGCAAGCCGAACATCCGGCTTTTCCGAAGAAAAGATCGTGGCCGCGCGCCGGGTCGCCGGGCACGGAGTTTGCAGCGGACCCGCCTTGCAAAAATCGCAAATACGCAACCATTGCATGAGCATCTTCTCCGCCGATACTGGGGAAGCCGGGCATTCCTTCTTCCGGAATCCCATCGTGAATCACGTCGAGCAACGCCTCGTCGGAAAGCGCCTTCACGTCCGCGCGGCGAACGATATCAGGCGCATGCTCACCACCGAGCCCATCGAGTCCGTGGCATGTCGCGCACTTCGCCTCGAAAACGCTTTTCCCCTTGAGGTCATGTTTCAGGCCGGAAGCGGCCTCGTCGCCGTTCGGGTTCTGGCCGAGGACATTGCCGGCCGCACCAAGAGAAATCAGCGCCAACCCAAAGCTGAGAACGATTCGCCAGGTCACGGTTGCGCTTCCCGGATTCCGGTCTTCCAGCAAGACTTGCGCGGGGGAGACGCGCCCGGCAACTCGCAATATTCCACTCAGTGAAAATAGCTTCTTAGGAATCGGTGACATCGGACGGTGAACCTGATATACCACAGAATCCGCTTGACGCAAATCCAATTGTTTCGTTTCATTGGTTTTTGTTTCGTCCAGTGAAAGTGTGTCATCACCAAGGTGGCTGCCGGGGAAAATGCCATTTGCTCGGATTAGAAGTCCGATGGTTCAAGGCAGAGGTATCATGGCAGCACCGATCAAGGAAGAGGGAACGATGCGGCGCTACGCAGTGGTTTTGTTTATTTGTTGGATAAACCTGAATGTTTCGTCTGCCCAGGCTAAAACCGAGCCGAGCCAGCCGAGTTCGCCGTGCCGCATCGAGGCCACGAATTACAAGGGTTGGAGCGCAGAACAGCTTTCCAATCGCTGGCTCAAGCTGATCGTCGTACCGCAAAATGGCGGGCGCCTGATGCAAGTCATTTTCAACGGGCATCCCTACCTCTTCGTCAACCCCAAGTACGAAGGAAAATACCTTCCCCCCAATGCGTCGGAATGGTTCAACTACGGAGGCGACAAGCTCTGGCTCTTGCCGGAGGGAAATGACGATGAACAACATTGGGTGGGCAATTCCGATTTGCTTGACGACGGCCCGTACGCCTTTCGAAAGGTTTCGGAAGGGCAGGAATGCGAAATCGAGCTGACAGGCCCCGCCGATCCGCAGACCGGGATTCAGATCCGGCGCACGATTCACCTCGATACCGATTCTCCGCGAATCCGCTTTCATGCAACTATGCAGAACAAGAGCGGGCACAGCATCGAGTGGTCGATGCAATCGGTTTCGCAATACGATACCGCGGACCACTCTGCGCCCTCGCGGAGAAACCAAAATTTCTGGACCTTCACCCCGGCGAATCCACTCAGCAGCTATCTCAACCGCTACCACGTGCGTTTCGGTCCGGCGGAGAATCCGGCGGTCAGCGTCAGGGACGACGGCCTCTTCGCGCTGCACTATGCGCACCTCGCCGCCGAACTGTGGCTGGACTCGACGCCAGGCTGGCTGGCGGTGGTGGATGGCGACAGCAAGTATGCGATGGTCGAGCGCTTCCGTTACGAAAAGAACGAAACCTATCCCGGCGAGGCATCGGTTATTTTTTGGATGAATGGCCCCGAAACAAGATTGAATTCCGAGGGAGAGCCTTCGCTGACTTCCGGAGGCGATGGAACTCCTTATTATCTTGAAGCTGAGATTAATAGTCCTCTCGTCCAACTGCGGCCGGGCGAGAGCCGCGATCTTGACACCGAGTGGTTTCCCACGCGCTCGGGCGGAGAATTCCACGACGTGGAGGATGCGGGGGTCGTGGTGCGTCCTCTTCAGGCTACTCGTTTGCAGACCGGCCACATCCGGCTCTCGGGTTCCTTCGGAGTATTTTTCGCCGGACATTTGGTTGCGCACCTTTACGACGAACACGGTGGCAGCGTGGGAACCATGCCTCTGATTCAGGTCGACCCGGCGAATCTCGTCGTGCTGGAAACAGAGTTAACGCCGCCGGCAAAGACCTCCCGCATCTCGCTTCATCTGGAAGACGCGAATGGGCTGGACCGTGGTTCTCTTCAAGAAGTTAAAGTCGAGGAAGTTCAAATCGGCGCGGCAGAAAACCACTGACATGAAATTATTCAGGAAGGAATTAGCCGGGGCCGTACTGGCCGCTTTTAGTTTGTTCTTTTCAGCGACAGCACAACAGGGTCAGGCTCCTGTTGTCGCCGACGCGAAGGTCAGCGCGGACGACCTGCTCACGCAGCCTCCCGGCGCCAACTGGACTTCCTATAACGGCGATTACACCGGACGCCGCTATAGTGCCTTGCGCGAGATCACTGCGGCGAACGTCACGCAGCTCCGCGCCTCGTGGATTTTCCATCCTTCCAATTCCGAGAGGCTGGAAGTGACGCCTGTGGTGGTCAACGGTGTAATGTATGCCACCTCGGCAAACGACGCATTTGCGCTTGATGCGCGAACCGGCCGGGTTATTTGGCATCACCAACGGCCGGTAAGCGCAGGATTGCTCGATGATGCTGCGGCTCACAAAAACCGCGGCGTCGGCGTCTGGCGAAACTTCGTCTACATGGAAACCGATGACGCCCACTTGCTTTGTCTCGACGCTCGCACCGGACACCTGTTATGGGATGTGACCTACGCGGACAAGGCAAAACAATATGGCGCAACCAGCGCTCCGCTCATTGTGAAAGACGAAGTCATCGTGGGCACGTCCGGAGGTGACTCCGGGGTGCGTGGTTTCGTGGCCGCTTATGATGCCGTTACCGGCAACCTGAAATGGCGGTTCTGGACTATTCCCGGGCCGGGGGAGTTCGGCTCTGCCAGTTGGCCCGGCGACTCCTACCTTCATGGCGGGGGTACGACGTGGATGCCCGGTACTTACGACCCGAAGCTGGATACTCTATATTGGACAACCAGCAACGCGGCGCCCGATTTCGTAGGAGATTCCCGTCCCGGGGACGATCTGTACACGGCCTGTGTCGTAGCGCTGAACCCCAATACCGGTGATCTGAAATGGTACTTCCAGTTCACTCCGCACGACTTGTACGACTATGACGCCAATGAAACACCGGTGCTGCTGAGTGCCGAAGTGAACGGCCGGATGCGCGACTTGCTGGTGCAAGCGAACCGCAACGGATTTCTTTATGTTCTCGACCGGACCGACGGAAAGTTTCTCAAGGCGACGCCGTTTGTTGAGAAACTGAACTGGGCCAAAGGAATTGACGCCTCGGGCCGCCCCATACTGTCGGGAAAAATACCGAGCGCGGAGGGCACCGAGATTTGCCCGAGCATTGACGGAGCCACAAATTGGTATTCGCCCTCCTACAATCCTGATATCGGATTCTTCTACGTCATGGCGCTGGAGAGTTGCAGCGTTTTTTTCGCTCATCCGCAATCATTTACGCAAGGCCAGACCTTATACGCTACGGGCACGAAGCTTGCGCCGGACGATCACGCTCAAAAGGTTCTGTTGGCGTACTCTGTGCCCGAGGGAAAGATCGTCTGGCGCTATCCACAGGCTGGCCGAGGCAATTCCTGGGCCGGGACGCTGACCACGGCTGGTCAGTTGGTGTTCTTCGGGAACGATACCGGAGCGCTGGAAGCGGTGGAGGCACGGACCGGCCGCCCGCTCTGGCAATTCACCACCGGCCAGACCATCCTCGCTTCACCGATGAGTTATGCGGTCGATGGAGTTCAGTACGTCGCTATCGCTGCGGGAGGCGATATTATCAGCTTCTCGCTTCCTCATTAGTATGGCGAATGAGTTGCGCGATGATTGGCTACGCAAGTCAGCGGCTTTCACGCAATGAAACTCGATTTCAGGGCCGCGTCCGTTTGGCAAAACTCTTTTGTATAATTTGGCGACCCTGAGAGGCGCAATCCTGCTCAGTGCAACCAGGGCATTCTTTTATGCTGCTTAGAATATTCAACGATCGGGTCGTGTTGGGGCAGGCGGCGGCCGAACAGGCGGCGGCGGCCATTCGGCGCGCCATAGCAGAGCGTGGTCACGCGAGGATCATTGCTGCGACGGCTGCGTCACAACTCGAATTTCTGGATGCTTTGACCAGGGCGCCGGGCATCGACTGGTCCAAGGTGGAGGCGTTTCATCTCGACGAATACATCGGCTTGCCGGTCTCCCATCCGGGAAGTTTCCGCAAGATGCTGCTGGAGCAGCTGGTACAGAAAAGCGGAATTGCCAACTACCATCTGCTCGACGGCGATGCCGCCGATCCTTCGGAAGTGGTGCGGCGTGCAGGCAAGGAGCTAACATCGACGCCCGTCGATATAGCGTTCCTGGGGATCGGCGAGAACGGACACATCGCATTCAACGATCCGCCAGCCGATTTTGAAACTGAAGAACCCTACATCATCGTGAACCTAGATGAAGCCTGCCGCCAGCAGCAGGTAGGTGAAGCTTGGTTTGCCGATATTTCACAAGTGCCGCAGCGGGCAATCTCGATGTCGGCCCGGCAGATTCTCAAAGCCAGGGAGATTTTGGCGGTTGTGCCCGGTCCGCGCAAGGCCCAAGCGGTGAAGGCTTGCTTTGAGGGCGCGGTCAGCCCCATGGCGCCGGCTTCGATTCTGCGCACTCATCCGAATGCCACCGTCTATCTCGACAAGAACTCTGCTTCACTCCTGGGCCCTGCCTTGCAGAATGGGCTCAACCAGAGTTCGCTGACCGGCGAATCGCAGGTCACGGTTGGCTCTTAACGCGCGGTTTGCGAATCATAACGCATGGTGAACGCCAGGAAGCCGATTGCTTCGTTGCGCTGGTGGATCGGCGGCCTTCTGTTTGCCTCCACGGTCATTAACTACATCGACCGGCAGACTCTCTCGCTGCTCGCGCCTTACCTCAAGCTCGAGTACCACTGGACCAACTCGGACTATGCGAATATTGCCATCGCTTTCCGAGTGGCTTATTCCATAGGACAGACAGTCTTCGGGAGGTTTATGGACCGCGTCGGCACCCGCCGCGGCCTGACCCTCACAGTGATTTGGTATTCAGTAGTCTCGATGTTGACATCGCTGGCCAGTGGCTTTTACAGCTTTGCCACGTTCCGGTTTCTGCTGGGTGCGGGCGAATCCGCCAACTGGCCGGCCGCAACCAAGGCCGTCTCGGAGTGGTTCCCCAAGCGCGAGCGCGCGCTGGCGACCGCACTCTTCGATAGCGGTTCTTCGATTGGGGGAGCCATCGCTCCATTTATCGTGCTGTGGATTTATTTTCGTTGGGGATGGCGGCCGGCATTTATGATCCCTGGCACTCTTGGATTTCTTTGGTTGATCGGCTGGCGCTGGCTCTACCATCCACCGGAGACGCACGATCGAATTCCCCAGGCCGAACTGGAGATGATCGTTGCCGATAAGCAAGAGTCGGATGCTCCGCGGCAAGGCAAAATCCGACCGCGATGGAGCGAATTGCTGAAGCTGCCGCAGACCTGGGGCGTCATCCTTGCGAAAGCAACCACCGACCCGGTCTACTTCTTCATTGCGGAATGGTTTCCGATTTACCTGGTGGCGAAGGGCATAGAGTTGAGAAGTGGACTGATTGCCGTGTGGATTCCGTTTATCGCCGCCGATCTCGGCAGCTTCTTCGCCGGTGGAGTCTCCGGCTATTTGATCAAGCGGGGATGGTCGTTGGGCGCGGCGCGCAAAGCGCCAATTATCGTCGGCGGAATTGGCATGACCATGCTCATTCTCACGATTTTAACGAGCAGCCTTTATTTGATCGCTCTTCTGTTTGCGGTCGCGACCTTTACTTACGCGGGATCCACTACGATGGCGAATGTGTTGCCCTCGGACCTGTACGGCAGCGAATCGGTGGCGTCGGTGAGCGGACTGAGCGGGACCGGGGCCGGCATCGGAACCATCATTGCATTCAAACTCATCGGATATTTTTCCGATGCGCGCCAAGCCACGGGAACTCATTCCTTCGATCCGATTGTGATTATTGCGGGGCTGGTGCCTTTCGCGGGCATGATTCTGGTCTTGATGTTGGTGCGCAACACGCAGGCGACGGATCAAGGGCTGGTGCGGCGAATTTGAGGCCCGCATCTAAGACCTTGGATACACTTGAATCTTGAGGAACCTTTCTTGAGAAACTTTATCTTGAGGAGCCATGGGATATAAGAAGCTCGATCTCGACGGCAGAGTGGCGGTGGTGATCGGCGGCAGTTCTGGAATCGGTCGCACCATCGCGCGCGGACTAGCTGAGGCCGGAGCCGATGTCGTGCCCAGTGCGCGGCGCATGGAACTGGTGAACGTGGTGGCCGATGAAATTGAGTTGATGGGCCGCCGCTCGCTGCGCGTAAGCTGCGACGTGGCCGACCGCGGATCTTTGGAAGAAGTGCTGCAGGCTTCTGTCCAGACGCTTGGAAAAGTGGATATTTTGGTCAATTGCGCAGGCTTTAATCAACGAGCTCCCACGCTGGATTTTCCCGAGGCCGATTGGAGCCGGCTCATCGATACGAACCTCACTGGCACGTTGCGAGCGTGCCAGGTTTTCGGGCGTCACATGATCGAGCGCAGTTATGGCCGTATCATCAACATCGCTTCCATGGGCTCGTTTCTCGCGCTTTATGAAGTGGCGGCCTACTGCGCGAGCAAGGCAGGCGTGGCCTCTTTGACGAAATCGCTGGCGGTCGAATGGGCGCAGCACGGAGTCTGCGTGAACGCAATTGCTCCGGGCTACTTCCGCACGCCCCTGACCGAGAAGTTGCTGACCGGCACGGGGCGGGGCGAGGAAGTGCTCATGCGTACTCCGATGAAGCGCTTCGGCGAACTCGAGGAACTGATTGGCGCGGCGATCTTTCTCGCCTCAGACGCTTCCAGCTTTGTAACTGGCACTTTGCTTGCGGTAGATGGCGGCTTTCTTGCCAGTGGAGTAAATCAATGACGGCTGCTTAAGTTTTTGCGACGCATGGCCCGTGATCGCCTCTTCATCGATACGGCACGAAGCCTTGCGCCTTCATCTCCAGGCGATAGACCGACGTGGTGGCCGTGATGTAGAGAGTTCGATAGTCCTTGTCACCCCAGTTCAGATTTGCCGGTTGCTCCGGCATGACGATGGTGCCGAGATGATTGCCTTTGGAGTCCCACACCCAGATGCCTTTCGGTCCCGTGACAAAAATGTTCTCGTTCTTATCCACTTTCATTCCATCGGGAACGCCATCGTCCTTCCCGCCCGGCTCTTCGCCGAAGATGCGACCGTTCTTGAGGGTTCCATCCGGGGCAAAGTCATACACGCGGATGTTTCTCTGCTCGCTGTCGTCGACGTAGAAGTGCTTCCCGTCCGGCGAAAAGGCGAGGCCGTTCGGCTGCGTCAGATCTTTCGTGAGTAACTTCACGTTACCCTGAGCGTCCAAGCGGTAGACACCTTGAAACGGGATCTCCTGCTTCTCACCGGCAACCAGGTCCAGGGTTGGATCGGTGAAATACAATGCTCCGTCCGGACCTGTAACCACATCGTTGGGACTGTTCAGCTTCTTGCCGTCGTAATGGTCCGCCAGAATTTTGTATTTTCCGTCGGGAGTTACAGCGATGATGGCGCGCAAAACGCTGGCGCAGTCGATCAGCCGATGCTGGCGGTCGAAGGTGTTGCCGTCGGGATCACCGAGCGCAATCACTTCGTCTTTCTTGCCATCGGGATGCAGCCGGTAAATCTTGTTAATGGTTTCGTCGCTTACGTAGAGGAACCCCGCCGGATCCCACACTGGGCCCTCCGTAAACCCGAAGCCCGTGCCCACTACGCCCAGCTTGGCGTTGTGATCCACCAGATCCCAGAACTGTGGCAATTCGGCTTGCAGCTTAAATTCCGGGGGCGCGGGTGCGGTAGTTCCAGAACCTGACGCTCCAATCGCGAGCAGCGATGAGGCCGCGATAATCAATGTGAGCGGGATTTTCATGCGATTCATCAGACTGCCTCTTTCCGTGAAATGAACAGTTGAACTTACTTCGCTGGACCATCAACCCCGAAGGGAACGTGGCTCGACTATGGGTCTTCAAACTCCTCCGTATGGGCTACTGCGTCGCCGGGTTTGACATTGGCCACCCTCATCAGATAGCTGACGACATCATTCAGTTCATCCGAGCTGAGAGTGGAACCGTAGTCAGAGGGCATCAGAGCTTGCGAACTGTCGAGCCTCTCGATGTCTGACTTGTCCACGAAGAAAAATGTCCCGTCCAGCGTTTGTAGTTGCAGCGAGAAGTTATCTTCATTGCGAATTCGTCCAACGTATTTTTCGCCCGCGCGAGTGGTTGCCGTCACCAGTCGCGTCTGCCGGTCGTTGCCTGGAGCGGGACTGGCGATCGCGCTTCGAATCTGCTCCACCACATGAATGCGAGCGTACCCGGACAGATCGGAGGCGATGAAGCCGCCTTTACCGGCAGCCATGTGGCAACCGGAGCAGCCCGCCTTACCGAAGAAAACTGTTTCGCCGCGATCCGGATCGCCGGGCAGTTTCGCCGCTTTCTTTGTCCCTTGCAGAGTTCGTAAATAAGTTATGACGGCTTTGACAGCAGAACCTTCAAGCGAGTGGAAGGCAGGCATTCCGGTTCCAGGCACTCCATTCTCGATAATGTGCGCGATCTGTGCATCGGAGAGTTGCTGTACCTTTTGACTCTCCGCGATGTTGGGCGCGCGGTCGCCGCCCCTCCCGTCGAGACCGTGGCATCCGGCGCAGGTTGAGGCAAAAGTGTGCTTGCCTCTCGTCGAGACGAACTTCCCGCTTCTCTGAGATACGTTTTGCTGCGGGCCTTGCGACCAGACGGCGAGGCCATTGGCGGCCCACAAGACCGCCAGCACCGGCGCCAACATGGATCTACCTGGGAGCATTGCGAAACACGTCTAGAACAAAAACTTCAGAGCGAGTTGCATAATGCGCGGATCTCGAGCCGAAGTCACAAACCCAAAACCGCCAGCGCCTGTGTTGTTGATGTTTCCCGATGGATTCATGAACTGAGCGTGATTGAAGATATTGAACGCCTCGGCGCGAAACTGCACCTGCATACTTTCCGTTATCCGCGTATCTTTCAGCAAGGCCATGTCAAAGTTGTTTATACCGGGCCCGCTAAAGTAGCGGCGCATGGCGTTTCCGACCTGCCCAACCGGTTCGAAAGTGAAGTAGTTTGGGTTGAAATAGGGTTGCCCGGCCGAATTGCGCGGATTGCGGTTCATAAACAGAGGGCCGTTACCTGGATTGTAACTGGGTACATCGATGGTGTCAGCGAATGTTCCACTCAGTGAGTTGTCATCGGTTTCACTTAGCTGGATGGGCTCACCTTTGGCAAATGTCGCGATACCAGATAGAGCCCACCCTGAGGTGAGTCTGTTGAGGGAACCGCCAGTAAGCTTCTCAAATGGCAACTCGACGGTGTAGCTCGCCGTTAAGTCCTGCGGGACATCGAAAACGGACAAAGCGCGGCTTTGTCTGGGATTAAAGGGATTGGTTGCATCGAACGATGTAGAACCGTTGTCTATTGATTTTTCATAGGTGTAGGCAACCAGGAAATTGGCATACTTCTCGTTGTGTTTCAGACTTACCTGCAGAGAGTTGAAACTCGAACTGACGACAGTGGCCATGTACGGATTGCTGCCGAAGTTAATTCCAAACGTAGGGCGCGTACCGTTGACGGTCGTCACCCCGTTAGGAGCAGTGACAGCAGTCGGCGAGTTAACAGTCAGTCCTGGCGCCAGGACATAACTATTGTCCTCTCCAAACGGACCGCAGGGGGTCTGAGCGGGTTGACCAGGCGTGACCAAAAGGTTTGAGGGATTGCTTAAGAAATTACAGAGCGATGCACTCGCTGGATTCGATTCTTCGAAGGTCAACAGGTGCCTGCCAACCGATCCCACATAACTGGCGCTCATTACCGTAGACGATCCTAGCTGCCGCTGCAGGGAGAACTCAAACTGCTGCACCTGCGGGATTTTGTCATGAGGATTTAAGTAGTCAGCACCGGAGATCGGCGTGGCTTGCACCCAATTAAAGGACGTGTCGGGATTTTTTGGGGACGCACTTGCCGGAGGGAACGTGAAGGGAAATTTCTGTCCCTCATTTTTTCCCGTAGCGCGATCAATAAACGGAGTCGACAGGAGAGTGGGTTCCGGAGAGGAATAATACAAGCCGTACGGTGCATCCCCAACTTCAACAAAGCCAGTCGCGTCCTCAATGGCGCTGTAGAAGATGCCGTAGCCAATGCGGATACTACTTTTACCCGGTCCGCCAAATAGTTTGCCGAGCAAGCCTTCTGTGTTATCCGGCGAATAGGCGAATCCGATTCGGGGAGCGAAGTTGTGGTACTGAATAGGGGCCAGCGTTCGCGGCACGCCGGGATCTCCCGGAACCACCAACCCCTGCGGCGCAGTCGGGAAAACTTGGGACTGTTCACCGCGAATAACGGTCTCGAGTTTGTTCTGCGTGTCATACCAGGGCGTCATGATCTCATAGCGAAGGCCATAATTGATGGTCAGCGTTGGCCGTGCGCGCCAGCTGTCCTGGGCATAGACTCCAAAATATTTGTCGCGCGAGTCGAGAAGCTGCTGGCTCGCTTGCGTGAAATTAACTGGAGCGCCAATCAAATAGTCGGCAAAATCCAAGCCGGTCTCTGAACCATCAAAGGTATAAGCCCCGTTTGCGTCATCGTAGTTGCGTTCGTTGATCTGATCGTAATGAAAATCTACGCCGAACTGGAGGGTGTGGGTACCTACAATTTTTGTGAAGTTGTCGATAATTTGGTACGTGTTATTGAATTGACGCAGGGCATCCTGGGGAAGGCCAAAGCTGTAGTTATTGAAAACGAAAGATGGAACTCCTTCCAGCGCCGGAGTAATCGGAGCAATGCCTCCGTTGAAGACGCCACCGGTGGTTGCAGGGGCGGCGAAGCCTAAAGAAGTCAGCGGAACTCCAGTGCCACCGATTGGAATTCCTCCGAAGTAACGGTCTCGTAGATACACCAAACGAACATCATTGACTGTAGAATTATTGATCGTTGTCGTTAGGCCGAGATTGATCATCTGCGCACGACCCTGAACACCACTATCGAAGCCCGGGAAAGTAATGCCTTGGGCATAGGGGGTAGTTACTGAGAACTGATCGAAGAAGTAGTATCCGAACAGAGTGCCGTAGTGAGTATTCGTATCCAGGCGGATTCCGAACTTATTGTCCGTTAAGTGCTGGTTATAGGACGAAGCTTCATAATTGGCGCCCGACGGCAGATTCGCATTGGGCGCCTGGATGTATTGCAGAGTGCCCTGCGCGACCGGAGACCACGCGGTCATTGGAATCGTTGCATTCGGGAAGACGCATTGCGTAGGTAGCGTGCATCCCGCCGTATAGTAGGACTCTCCCTGGGTTACGTTGTAACCCAGTTCACTCGAAAGTATTCCGGCCCAGGCAGTTCCGGTCACCGTGTTAGTGAGCGCCCCTGCTTCGTCCGCCAGGTTTCCCATGCGATCTTGCGTTGTAGGAACAGCAAAACTCTGAGTCTGTCCCAGGATTTGTTTGTTTCCTTGATAGTCGGCAAAAAAGAAAACCTTGTCTTTCTTAATCGGCCCGCCGATGGTTCCACCGAACTGATTCTGCTTGAAGTCTCCGCGTGCTCCTCCCGCGAAGAAATTGGCGGCATCGAAATCGGTATTGCGGAGGAAGTCGAACAGGTCACCGTGGAATCCGTTGGTTCCCGATTTGGTGACGACATTGATTTGCCCGCCGCTGAAGTTTCCATACTCGGCATTGAAATTATTGGTGATGATGCGAAATTCGGAGATGGAGTCCAAATTCGGAATAATGGCCGCTCCGTTGTGGACGCCTTCTTGCGCGTCCGCTCCGTTTACCATGAAACCGTTGGAACCGAGCCGGCCACCGTTTACGGACTGAGTTCCGTTGGTTTGATCGCCCGATACGGTCGTTGGATCTGATCCCACTCCCGACGTCGTGTCGTCGTTCTTGTAAGGCGAAACCCCAGGCTGCAAGGCCAACAGATCAATAAACGAGCGGCCATTCAGGGGTACCGAGGTCATCTTGGAGCCCTCGATCACCTCGCCCATTTGCGTGCTCTGGGTTTCCACTTGAGCTGCTTCCGTGCTCACCTCGATCTTCTCGTTGATCGAACCTACCGCCAGACTGGCATCGACTCGCAGCGCCGAGTTGGCATCGATCACCAACCCGGTCTGCCGGTAAGTCTTGAAACCTGCCTGCGTGATTTCCAGGGTATAGGTGCCGACAGCCAGGGTTGGAAGATTGTAGAAGCCCTTGGCATCGGTCTTTTGCGTCGTCTGGATCCCGGTCTGGGTGTCGGTCGCAACCACCGAAGCTCCGGAAACAACGGCGCCCGATTTGTCCGTAACCACGCCGGAGATGCTGCCAGTGATACTCGCCGACGCGATGGCCAGCGCAAGAAGCACAAACGCAAGAACAGCGAAAACAGCACACCGACGGTTGCTCATAGCTGATCTCCTGCCGGAAAAGGCCCTCGCCCGATTTTCAACACCATCATCTTATGCACTTTCATCCAGTGAAAAGCGCTCGCAGCGTTTTGAAAATTCAACGCAACTTGGATGAAACGGTTTATCTCAATCGGAGTAGCCCTGTCAAACTCTTTTTTAAATTCACGAGATCGGGGCAGACAGCCGTTCCCCGCGCCCCGCGCCAAATCTATCTCGCAGGCACGCCGAGACTGCCGGATTCGCCAGGGCGCGAGCTACTTCTGTTTCACCGCGATCGCCGAGATCTCAATTCGAGCGTTGTTGACCAGGGCCGCCGCCTGGATTGTCGCGCGGGCCGGCTTAGGGTCAGGCATTAGGCTCTTGTATACCTTGTTCATGTCGGGGAACTCATGAATGTCGGCGAGGTAGACGGTCACGCTGACCACGTCCTTCAGTTCGAAGCCAGCCGCCTTGAGAACTCGTTGGATATTGCCGAGAGCCGCGGTTGTCTCGGGGCCAATCCCACCAGTCGCTAGCTTGTCGGACTCGTCGGTACCCTCCTGCCCGGCGATGTAGAGAGTATTGCCCGCCACGATGCCGTCGCTAAAAGGAAGTCCTCTGGCGGGAGAAAGATTCACTGCTTTATGATCCTGGCTATAGCCCTGCTGCACTGAAACTCCTACGGCGAGCGCGATCGCGAAGATCCAAAGAATCAAGCGGGCACTTCTGGTCAGCATCGTCATGTTCATTCCTTTTCGGATAAATGGATTGGCTCTTCCACCGAGCGAGAAACAATGTTAGAGTCCGCGCACATGTATACATCCAGGAGGGGGAAATGAACAAGTTTCGTGGCTTTGTGAAATCGCACAGAATCGCGGCATCGCTGGTATCCATCGGCCTTTTGACCGCTAGCTTATGCGGAACCAGATTCTTGCGGGCGCAATCAGTCACCGGAGCAAGCCCAGCGCAGACCGACAACGCCTTGATCGCAAACTTTCGTAGGGTGGAAGTGGCTTCGGTCTCCGATGCTCTGGAGCAGTTGACCGGCAAGCGGATGTACATGAGTCACCGCATGCATCCGATCTTGACCGCAAAGTTTGCCGGCTTTGCGCGGACGGTCCTGCTGAAGAAGGACGAAGGAAACAGCGATCCCGCAGCGTTGAACGGAATGCTAACAGCCATTGACGAGGGCTCCGCGGATTCTGTTTACGTGATGGTCGTCGAGGACGGTGAGGACATCGCGGGAATGGGCGGACTGATGGGCACTGCCATGGCTGCGCGCGGCTACGCCGGAGCGGTGATCGATGGAGGAGTGCGCGATGTGGCCTATCTGCGCAAGATTGGGTTTCCGGTGTATGCCACCGGCATTGTGCCGTCAACTTCGGTGCATCACTATCGATTCGGGGGATCCCAGATTCCGCTGAAGTGCGACGGTGTGACGGTGAATGCGGGCGACATTGTCGCGGCGGATAGCGATGGCGTGGTGGTTGTGCCGAGGGCGAAGGCCCAAGAAGTTCTAACTCTCGCCCAGCAAATGGACTTCAAAGAGCATTCGATGTATGCCGTCATTGAACAGATGAAGTCGATTGTGGAGGCGGTAAAGAAATTTGGACGATTGTAGCGGAGAAAAAAAAGATCTACTTGCACAAAATCGACTTTCATCAGATAATTTGCACTTTCATTTTGTGATTGGTCGATGTCGATCTATTTTCATGGCTAATACTCCAAAGCGAAGCTATAACATCACCGCGTTGCAGCGCGGGTTGCGCCTGCTCCACATTTTTAGCGAATCGCCGCACGGACTCACGGCAAAGCACGTGGCGGCACGATCCCGGCTGCCGGTGAGTACGGTCCACCGTTTTCTGGCGAACCTGGAAGGGGCGGGATTTTTGAACTGCACCGGAGACGGCGTGTATCACCTGGGAATCGCGTGTTTCGCGATAGGCCAGGCGGCTTTGGGTCAGCTCGATATTCGCCGGGTGAGCCTGCCGTACCTTCAGGAATTAAACCGGCAGACGCGCGAAACCATTCACCTGACGGTTCGGCATGGGCTGTCCGCGGTGTACGTCGAGAAACTGGATTCGCCCGAACAGTTACGCATTCATTCCCGCATCGGCGCCTCCGTTCCCTTGTATTGCACCGCGGTGGGAAAGATCATGTTGGCGCACATGCCCGATGAGGAGCGAGAAAAAGTTCTTCCGCAGTTGGGGCTGAAGCGTTTGACGCCGAACACGGTGGGGAATCTTCAGGAGCTAGGATCAGAACTGTACCGCGTCCGAAAAAACGGCTACGCCTGCGATCTGGAGGAGCACGAACTCCACATACGATGCGTGGCAGCGCCCATCTGGGACCACGTCGGCGGTGTGAATGCCAGCCTTAGCATTACTGCGCCGGTAGTACGGATGCCTGTTACGCGCTTACGCCAACTCGCGACGCTTATTCAGACGGCTGGACTGCAAATCTCGCGCGAGTTGGGATATCAGAGCGCAGGGTACGCAGCGCCACCACCGCGAAGACCTGCGGAAGGATCCGCCGCATGAGGATGGTAGCGGTCATCGCCGTGGTCTTCGCCTGCGTGGCCGCTTGGGCCGGCAGCGACGCGCCTGCGGCCATATCTGCGGCAATCGATGTGCGCTCCGAGGATCTTATGGTTCAACCGCCCGCGGCCAACTGGATTTCCTACAACGGGGACTATTCCGGCCGGCGCTATAGCGGACTTTCGGAGATCACCCCGGGCAATCTAGCGGGACTGCGCGCCGAATGGGTCTTTCATGCGCACAACTCGGGAAGGCTTGAGGTGACTCCGGTTGTCGTGAATGGAATGATGTTCGTGACTGCTGCCAATGACGCCTCCGCGCTCGACGCGCGGAGCGGACGAGTGGTGTGGCACCATTCGTGGCCGATTTCGGAAGGGCTGATCGACGACGCGTCGGGTCATATCAACCGCGGAGTTGGTGTTTGGCACAACCGGGTTTACATGGAAACGGACAATGCGCATCTGCTCTGCCTGGATGTGCGCTCGGGCAATCTCATCTGGGACGTTGCGTACGCGAATTGGAACAAGAACTACGGCGCAACCAGCGCTCCGCTCGTGGTCAAAGACAAAGTCCTGGTGGGGACCTCCGGCGGCGATGACGGCGTGCGGGGCTTTGTTGCGGCCTACGATGCGCTGACCGGCAATCTAGCCTGGCGATTCTGGACGATACCGGGTCCGGGCGAGTTCGGAGCCGAGAGCTGGCCCGGGAAACTCTACCTGCATGGCGGCGGAACGACGTGGATGCCTGGCACGTACGATCCCCAGCTCAACACGATTTATTGGGGTACGAGCAATCCTGCGCCTGACTTCGAGGGCGGCGTTCGCCCGGGAGACGATCTCTATACCGACTGTGTGTTGGCACTGGATCCCGATACCGGACGATTGAAGTGGTATTTCCAGTTCACGCCGCATGATCTTTTCGACTTCGACGCGGTTGAGACTCCGATCCTGATCGATGCAGTTTACCGGGGCACCGCACAAAAATTACTGGTGCAGGCAAACCGCAATGGCTACATCTACGTGCTCGATCGCACGAACGGAAAGTTTCTGTCGGCAACACCATTCGTCGACAAACTGAACTGGGCGAAGGGAATCGATGCGCGTGGCAGGCCGCTGCTGACGGGAGTTCAGCCGGCGGCTGAAGGAACATGGGTTTGCCCCGGCTATTCGGGAGCCACCAACTGGTTCGCTCCGTCGTACAGCGAGTCCACGCATTCGGTTTACTTTATGGCCCTGGAGGAATGCGAAACCTATTTCTTCAAGCCGCAAACTTTTCAGGAAGGTCACGGCTATTACTCGACTGGAGTAAAACGCATCCCGGGGGAAAACTCGCAGAAGATTCTGGTCGCGTTCAATCTGGATACAAATTCGATTGCCTGGAAATATCCGCAAAGCGGAGCGGGACGCTCCTCGGGAGGAACCATGGTAACGGCTGGCGGCCTGGTATTTTTTGGGGACGATGCGGGCTCGTTTGAAGCTATAGAAGCACGAAGTGGGAAGGCAGTCTGGCATTTCAATACGGGACAGGAAGTGAGTGCGTCCCCCATGAGCTACGCGATCGCCGGCAAACAGTACGTGGCGATTGCCGCGGGTAGTGACATCTTTAGCTTCGCGCTGCCTTGATGGATCGCAGATCTCGAAGCCTAACTTGGTGAGGGAGAAAGCATATGAACTCGAATTTCACTCGAAGAATGTTTGCCGCACGGTTCGCTTCCGTGCTTTCCGCGTTGGGAGTTACAGCCGCCGTTTTACCTAACCGTGCACTGGCTGAGAGTGCCTCGGCCCAAGACACGGGCGAAATCCGCAAGCTGAATAGCGAAGGTAAACCGGGCAGCGAGAAAGACGTCATCATGCCGGTGATTGTTCACAAGGGATTGATTTATGTCGCGGGGCAGGGCGCACACGATACACGCGACTCCAAGGAATGGACAATCGAATCTCACACCAGCATGGTCATGGACAAGATCAAGAAGCACGTGGAAATTGGCGGGGGCACCATGGACAGCATTCTGCAACTGAATGTCTTCCTGGTGAAGATTGAACACTGGGACGGAATGCACAAAGTGTTCTCGACGTATTTTCCTCATGGTGGCCCGGCGCGTACAACCGTTGCGGTAGCTGCGCTGCCGGGAGACTCGCTGGTGGAAATCAATTGCATCGCTGCCGTCGCTAAGTGAGCGACAAAGGAGCTTCAATCATGCGGCTTAACTCGAAGTGGAATCGCCGGAGTTTTCTTGGAAGCGCGGGAGCGATTGCGAGTTCGATCTTATCTGGCTCAATCCTGGCGCCACGCAAGTTGTTTGCCTCGAATCGCGGGGCAGCGGGCGCAACCACGCCGGTAAGCGGTTTTGGACACACCGGCAATCCCTTCGAAGAACTTGGGGTCACAACGGTGATTAACGCGAACGGAACCATGACCGTACTGGGTGGTTCGCTTCCCCATCCCGAGCTCGAAGCGGTGATGACCATGGCCGGGCGGCACTTTGTAAGCATGCCGGCTTTGGAAGTGGCGGCGGGCACGCGCATCGCGCAGATGTTGAAGTTGCCGGAGGGTTACACGGCGCTGGTGACGTCGGGCGCCGCGGCGGCGATTCAATCGGGACTGGCGGGCATTCTGACGGGCGGGAACGAGGCCTTCATCCGGCAACTGCCCGATCTAACTGGCATGAAGTCGGAAGTGATCATTCAGAAATCGCATCGCAATCCGTTCGATCATCAGCTGCGATCCACGGGAATCAAGCTCGTCGTGATCGAAACCGTCGATCAGCTGCGAGCTGCAGTGAATGAGCGCACGGCGATGATGCACTTCTCCAATTTCGCCAACGCCACCGGGCAGATCAAAGTCGACGAGTGGGTCAAGCTCGCGAAGCAATATAACGTGCCTTGCATGAACGACGCCGCGGCCGATACGCCACCGGTGTCTCATCTCTGGGATTACACCAACATGGGTTACGACCTGGTGACTTTCAGCGGCGGGAAAGCGATTCGCGGACCTCAGTGCGCCGGCCTGTTGATCGGACGCAAGGAACTGGTGGCAAACGCGCTGCTCAACAACAGCCCGCATGAGGATACATTGGGCCGCAGTCAGAAGGTGGGCAAAGAAGAAATCGTGGGCATGGTGAAGGCGCTCGAACTTTTTCTTGCGGAGGACCATGAGGCTCTGGCCATGGAATGGCAGGATCGGCTGGAGATGATCTCGCGCGAAGTCACAAAAGTTTCCGGCGTCAGCACATCATACTTTGTCCCGGAAATTGCCAATCACGTGCCGCACATGAGCATCACGTGGGATGCGGCCCGCATTTCATTAACCCCTCAGCAGGCTTCAAAGGAGTTGCGCAGCTCGAATCCATCGATTGTGCTCGAGCCTGGCGAAGACCGGCCAGGGCTGGCCATGAACTCGTTCATGTTGCAACCGGGCGAGGACAAAATCGTCGCTGAGCGACTTTCGCGTCTTCTGCGCGAACACGCGGCGTGAACAAAGGAAACCTTGCGATGAACAGTGCGAGAACGAGCCACGTGCGCTGGTTTCTGGTGTTCTGGCTGTTCATCCTCAGCGCTGTCTCTTATCTCGACCGGGTAAATATTTCGATCGCGGGCGGCTCCATCGCCGAAGCCTATCATCTCAGCGATGTGCAACTGGGCCAGGTTTTCAGCGCCATGCTGGTCGGGTATGCACTCTTCCAGACCGTTGGCGGTAGACTGGCTGATCGCTTCGGGCCGCGCCGTGTGCTGGCCGCGGGCGTGGCGTGGTGGGGAATCTTCACCGCCCTGACCGCCATGGTTCCCGCGAATATTGCAGGCGCGCTGTTCATCTTCGTGGCGGTCCGGTTTCTTCTCGGCGCCGGGGAAGCCGTGATTTATCCCTCCGCCAATCAATTCATTGCACGCTGGATTCCAACCACGGAACGCGGTATTGCGAATGGGTGGATCTTCGCCGGAGTGGGCGCGGGCGCCGGCCTTACGCCGCTGATCATTACACAGATCATGCTTCGCTACGGTTGGCGGACATCGTTCTGGGTGTGCTCGATCATCGGATTCGCGGCGGGTGCGGTGTGGATTGTTATTGCTCGCGACACACCCGCCGAGCATCCTGCCGTTTCTGCCTCGGAGTTGGTGTTGATTCGTTCCGGGCTGACACAAGCGGATGCCAAGAGTGATCAGAAAGCGCTTGTGCCCTGGAGGCGCGTAATACAAAGCAAGGAAGTCCTGGCGGTCACATTCAGCTATTTCTGCTATGGGTATGTGGCATGGATCTTCTTCAGCTGGTTCTATCGCTATCTCGCCAAAGTGCGGGGCCTGGATTTGAAGGCGAGCGCCTTCTACACTATGCTGCCATTTCTCGCCATGTTGGTGTGCTGCCTTTTGGGGGGAACCATCAACGACCGGCTCACGAAGCGGCTCGGACCGCGCGTCGGGCGTTCTGGCCTAGCGGCATTTTCGATTACGGTTGCGGGAATATTCATCGCTTTTGGATCTCAAGTTCAAAGCGCGCGGCTGGCCAGCGTCGTGCTCGCAGGCGGAGCCGGTGCGCTGTATTTGTCGCAGAGTTCTTTCTGGTCGGTGACGGCTGACATCGCCGGTTCGTCTGCGGGTTCGGTGTCGGGCTTCATGAACATGGGAAACCAGATTGGCGCGGCGCTCACGGCTTCTCTCACTCCGTGGATCGCCGCCCGATTCGGTTGGACGACCTCATTTCTAGTGGCGGCTGGGCTGTGCCTGGTGGGGGCGGCGAGTTGGCTGTTAGTCGATCCATCGCGACAACTCAGAGTTTCTCCGGCTGATGCCGGCACGGTGCAGATTCAAAGTTCGAAACATATGTCTGATCGGTCTGCCAACAGATCACCCGTGGCGCGCGTGAGTTCCTGAAATCGTCGTCCAAGACCGGCATTTTCTGAAATCATGGCGAAACTCAACATCAAAGCGAAGAGCGGCTGTATGTGGGACCTGGTCAGTCTGGGTGAAGTTATGCTGCGCCTCGATCCTGGCGATGAGCGTGTCTCCACCACGCGTCATTTTCGCGCGTGGGAGGGTGGAGGCGAATACAACGTGGCCCGCGGCCTGAGGCGCTGCTTTGGGATGGACACGGCGGTCGTCACGGCTCTCGCGGATAATCCGGTCGGACGTCTCGTGGAAGACCTGATGTTGCAGGGCGGCGTCAGTCAGAAGTATGTGCGCTGGGTGCCTTTTGACGGAGTCGGCCGCACGGTCCGTAACGGATTGAACTTTACCGAACGAGGCTTCGGCCCGCGCGCGCCCGTGGGATGTTCGGATCGCGGCCATACTGCCGTCTCGCAACTGAAACCCGGCGAAATCGATTGGGACCAGATCTTCCGCAAGGACGGAGCGCGCTGGTTTCACACGGGTGGAATATTTTGCGCGCTTTCGGAGACCGCACCGCTAGTCGCGGAGGAAGCTATGGACGCCGCCAAGCGAGCAGGGGCAACTGTTTCGTACGATCTGAACTACCGTCCATCGTTGTGGAAGTCGATTGGAGGAAAATCCGAGGCGCAGCGGATAAACCGGCGGCTGGCGTCGCGAGTGGATGTGATGCTGGGAAATGAAGAAGACTTCACCGCCGCTTTGGGTTTCGAGGTGAAGGGTCTCGACGAACACCACTCCAAGCTCGACCCGGCCGGATTCAAAGCGATGATCGAAAAAGTGGTACAGGAGTTTCCCCAAGTTGCCGTCATCGCGACGACTTTGCGGCATGCGAAGACTGCGACCGTGAATGACTGGGGAGCGATGTGCTACTACGACGGCACCTTCCACCAGGCGCGGGTACGCGAGAGTCTGGAAATCTACGACCGCGTCGGTGGAGGCGACTCTTTTGCCTCGGGATTGATTTATGGATTCCTATCGGGAAAAGAGCCGCAGTGGTCGGTCGATTGTGGCGCGGCCCATGGCGCACTGGCAATGACCACGCCGGGCGATACGACGATGGCCACGCTGGAGGAAGTGTTGCAGGCGATGAAGGCGCAAACGGCGCGTATTGCACGCTGAACGAGCTATGCCCCGAGCATTCGTAAGGCACGCCAGAGCACAGGCATGACGGTGCAACGAGACAAGGAATTATGATCATTGAGGACGTGATTCGCAGGATCGGCGAGATTGGCATCGTGCCCGTGGTGCGGGCTGCAACCGTTGAAGATGCAACCCGGGCCGTGGAAGCCATCTGTGCCGGGGGAATTCCGATTCTCGAAATAACTATGACCGTTCCCAATGCAATCTCCGTGATTCGGCATGTTGTGCGAGAACACGGGAGCACAGCGCTCATCGGGGCGGGCACGGTTACGACCGCCGAACAGGCCGAGCAATGCATTCGTGCCGGCGCCGAGTTTTTGGTGAGTCCGGGACTTTCGATCCACGTGCTTGCGGTGGCGCAGGCCTGTGCCAAGCTGGCAATCCCCGGTGCGCTGACGCCCACAGAACTCATGCACGCCCAGGACAATGGTGCGAGACTGATCAAGATTTTTCCTTGCGGCAACGTTGGCGGTCCCAAGTATTTGCAGTCCTTGAAAGCTCCTTTTCCCAACACTGCCCTGATTCCAACCGGGGGAGTGAACGTTTCAAACGCTGCCGACTATATTGCGGCCGGGGCGTTTGCTCTCGGAGTCGGCGGGGATCTGGTGAATGCGGCTGCTCTCCGCGAGGGGAATGTGGCCAAGATCACGCAAGCGGCTCGCGAGCTGGTGCGGACAGTTCTTGGGGCGCGCGAACTGCGGAAAAGCTGCTGAGCAGCTCTGCCATCGCATTTCGACTGACGTCTATAGACTTTATCGCCGCACTGGACTCGCGCCTTTTGGCCTGCCATGAACGTCAGCGCGCCCTTCCTCGTTGGGCGAGGAACTGCTCGACGCTCTGAATCTCGCGGTCCAACTGGTTTGAATCGGCCGCGGTGGGGTCGGCCTCTCGTGCTTTTTTCAAAGCATCCAGCGCCGATTCAAAATTGTTAACATGAGCATAGAGAGAGGCCAGCGCCCGGTAGGGCAGAGCTACGCTATAATCTGGCGCGTCAGGGTTCAGGGTGAGCGCTTTGCGCAGAGCTTCTTCTCCGAGAATGAACTGCTGGCGCTTCTCCTCGGGAGATTGCGTGATACCAGCGAGCCGCTCGTAGCAGAGTCCTTCGTATAACAAGGGGCGTGGGTCGTCCGGAAGAAGGGCCGCAGCTTCCCTGTAACGGACTAGCGCTTGCTGATAGTAATGAACCTTCTCCTCATTCGGCGCACCCACCTCACGGCCAAATATAATATTGCCTTCTCCAATCAGCACAGTTCGATAGTTGGGATCGATCGATGGAACATTGCCGGAAGCGAGTATTTCGCGCGCTCTCTGCATTGATTCTTCCGACCTGCTACGCAGTTCGTCTCGCTCAGCGATGGCAGATATGCGCTGCTCAGGAGCTGCCGCCGCCAGCTGAGCGTCCATTTGTGCTACCCCTTCGCAAGCCTCAGCGAATCTACTGAGCACTCTCGCATCGGATGAAGCAAAGCCGGAAGGTGACTTGGAGGCTAAGGAAAAATATTTCACCGCACTGGCGAATGCCTCCTTTCTTTCTTTCCAAACATCGGAGCCTATTTGGTCGGCTTTCAGTTGTGTCGCCAATGTTAGATAGCCATCGCCCAGGCCCTCATATACCGGCGACAAGATAAGCTGAGTGTTCCCGGCGATCTTGGATTGGCTGCGTTCACCGCTCTGCAATGCGCGATTCAAGTAAACCAGCGCATGCTCGGCTTGCGGCGGCGTCAACCGAAGATACGTTAAGCCCAATGACGTAAGCGCATTGGTGTTCTCCGGATTCACCTCCACTGCGGCCGTCCACAAGCTCAAATCAGGCTGCGGACGCCCATTCCAATCCGTAGTCTTTCCGCACCACACCTCGGTGCGCTTGTATGCCCATCCGGTGTAGAGTGCTACCACCAACATCAGAACGCCGCACAGCGCGAACTGATGACGACGCGTATCAAGGTGCGACGAAGCAGCCAGTGCGAGCAGCGCCAGGATGATTCCGACAGTCGGAACGAACAAATAGCGGTCGGCCATTTTTGTGCTTGTCGGTACCAGGTTCAGTACCGGAATCAAAGCGATCAAATACCAGAAAATTCCGAAGGCAATGAGCCGGCGATTGCGATCCTCCGAACCGGATAGTCGCATGCCCAGCCAGACCGCAGAACACACCAACGCCGCGCCTAGCAAGCCTTTCACGCTAACGTATGGGTACTCACTCCAGCTATACGACACACTCATCCAGGCGGGTACGAGAACTTTTCCAGCATATGCAAGCATGGCGTCGAACGTAAGGTTGAGTGTGGGCAGGAGCGGCAAGCCGCCTTTAATCGCCCCCACCTGCTGTTGTGCCCAGAGAGTCCATGCGCAGCCGGCTCCAAACACCACGCTCAGAATGACGAAAGGCGGGCCCAGCACGCGCATTCCCGCACTTCTTCCAGTGCGCGACGCGGCTAACTCCTCCTGGGAGGGCGCAAACGCAAGTAAGAGAACGAATCCCAGAGCTACCAGGATCAGCCAGCCTCCGTGCCTCGGATCTCTCTGCAAAATGGTGCGGAATATCTCCGTGGAGGTGCCGCCGACAAGTACAAAGATTGCCGTCAGCGCGAGCGTGCGGGTTAGTATGGGTTGCCGATACCTATTTGCCCAGCGCCAACTGGTGACTGGTAAGTGAGGGCCGGAGCAGAACTCATAGGCAACAAAGAGCGCTGGAAGAATCACGCTTATCGGTTTGGACAGGATGGCTAGAAGTACCAGCAGAACCGTAAGCGCATGGCGACTCCTCCACTGTTTCGCGCTCGAACCCGTGCGCGCCCACAGCCACGAAAGAAACGAGAGCACGATAAAGATGAACGACACCAGATCTTTCCGCGCCGAGAGCCATGCCACCACCTCGGTGTGAATGGGGTGAACGGCAAACATCACACCTCCCAGCACCGCTAGCATCGCTGGAATCTTGAGCCGCCGAAAAAGAAATATCAATAGCGACGCGCCGATTGCCGCATAGGCAAGATGCGCGATTCGAAACGGCAAGCCATCGAACGGCACGGTCTTATCGGCTACCGTGCGATCGATTCGCCACGTGGTGGTGGTAACGGGGTGAAAATTTGCGAAGTAAGGTTCATCCCAAACAGCGGACAAACTAGAAAATGTAGTGTTCCCTTGCAGGTATGGATTATGCAGGAGGTAGTAGGGGTCTTCGTAGTCGAGCGGTGCAACTCGGATCGTCTGTCCATAAATAATCACGGTGCACAGCGCAATCAAAACAGCACCGACAAGCGGTACTAACCGCGAACGCTCGCCCGGCCAAGCGTGCGTGACAGTTTTCTTTTCTTCGCGCTCCGCTCTTCGCTCGACTTGGCGGACGGGCTCTGCCCTTAGTGACTGCTGGCGTCGCTTTCGGCTCATAAGAGAAATCGATTCTAGAGCACAAAGTTAAAAGCAAGCAAAAATCGTTGAACCTATTAAATGAGCGTATAGAACTCATCCCAACCTTAAAATCCTGTACCGCACACACACCAAGCGTCGACGGCGTTCCGACCTTCTACAGAGATAAAGCGTGTGCGCAGTGATTCATGCCGCCGCACAATCTCTTGCAGGGTTCTTTCCAGCTCTCCGGCATGGAGCGGTCCTTCAATCTGCACCGCGCCATGAACGTTATAAGAGACGTTGCCCGGTTCCAACTGGTCAATGAACCAGAGGCGTTGTTGCGCATAGGACAGCGGAAGCGGCTCCCCTCTTTCCACAGACTGAATGGGCGGAAGTTCCAAGCCAAACTTCTGTCCGCTGGCGTGGTCGATGCTGATAGCTAGTTGCGCAATGGTTGCGAATTCAAACAATGCGCGCAGCGGCAATTCGAGAGAAAAAGCATCCTGAATGCGCGAGATCTGATGACACGGGTGTTCGATCGTTGGGCGAATGACAGTCGAAATGCCGACTCCACGTCGGCCCGCTTTAAGGGACCGGGGATTAAGGATGATTCACCAAATGTGGATAGCTCTGACGCGAGGGGGGCCGGAACGGCCTTGGATCACCTGGGTCTCGAGCACGATCTCTATGTTTTTCATCTGCCAATCCTGCGGAGCGTGCGCCAATATTTCTTGCATCCGATGTTCGTCGACGAGAAATTCACCCGCCGCCACCGTTCCACCGCGACCGATTCCGGCTGCAACCACCGCATACTGATCGGTATCGGGGGGGATGAACCGGGCAACGATGGCGTAATCTTTGTAGTCTTCTGTCTTCTGCAGCGAACGGTCGAGCAGCCATTCCCGCTTCTCGGGATGCTCGCGATCTTCAATCCAGAGTTTCGACATCGACGTATCATTCACGAAATGGAAGCGCAGCCCGGAGGTTAGCCGCAAGGTCCACGTATTGTCGAAGGCGCCGATGAAAACGGAAGGGCTGCGGCGAAGGTCCGTGAGGCTGGTCGTGGACTCCCCGAGCACGCGATAGTTCTTGCTATACGAGCGCAAGGTTCCGGCGACGTTCACCAGAGGACTCAGATCATCAATGATCACGGTGACCATGGTGTCGGGAAGCGTGATCTCTTTTTGCGGGTCGCCCGCATCGCGCAGCCGAATGTTTGCATACTGCACCTGGTCGGCGATACAGAACAGGGCAGGATCGGGGGACTTCACAAACGGCGCCCAGAACTCGCGCAAGATCGTCGGCCGGGATCCTCGCCACCAGATGCCCGCCGCTGCAATCGTCACCAAGATCGCCAGGATAAGGAGAAGCGCTTTTGTAGAGATCCATCGATGCGGGACAGACTTAGCCTGTTCGGATTCAGTCGCAGTTTGAACGGTAACCGAGGAGCCGTTTGGGGGCGCGGAAGGAGCTACTGCCAGTCCGTTCGGATAGCCGGGCCAGGAGAACTGGGGCGCATAGGAACCGGACGGCAGGAAAAGCCGAATTTCCTGGCCGCGCTTGGGGTCGTGATAGTACTGGTCAATGCGTTTGCGGATTTCTGCGGCAGTAACGCGAACGATCGGATCAATAGTGGTATCGTAATCCGGCGGGCGGTCAAAAACCTCGATGCCGAGGATTCGCTCCTTCAGATCATGTCCCTGGCCTTCCAGCGTGCGCCCGACTACGAACCTCAAGAACTGGGCATAGCGCTTGCTGGAATGGAAAAGAGGGGAGGCCAGCAGCCGTTCCAGCTGTTGCTGAACTGCTCCCTTTTCTAGTTCGCTGGACGGAGTCCAGCTCTCAATGACTGGCTCTGTTATCAATCGACTCCGGCCTTCCCATAGGCGTCACTACGCTGTGACCAAACAGGATTCTGCGGCGAGCAAACTCTGCTGTCGGGATACTACTGCGGCTGACCAAGCGAGTTCAACCGTAAAACACACAGCGAACCATCTTTTCTCCCTTTTCTTAACGGTCTCGGAAACATCTGAAATCAAAGGAGAAAGTCCGCTACTGAATCGATTATCCTTCTTATCCCCTTCTTCTTACCTGTAAACGCTTGCTATTTGCTAATGGCGCGCCCCACTATCGCGGCTTGGTTTGGGTTCGTATAAGTATTTCCGGACGGACCCAAGGCCGCGGTCTAGTCCGCATACGCTCGGCTGCAACCGGGTCGGGGAAGAGGCACAGGAGAGTACTAATGTTGCGTAAAGTGCGTTGGCAGGCATGCTTCGTATTCGCGGTTCTCGCCGCGTTCCTGGGTGGCAACTACCTTCAGGCTCAAAATCAGCAGGTGGCCGCAACCCTGAGCGGTGCAATCACTGACCCCACCGGACTGGCATTGAAAGGTGCGAAGGTGACCCTCACTAGCACGCAAAACGGTATCAGCCGCCACTATGTGACTCAAGAGGACGGTCTGTACTCATTTACCCTGCTCCCTGCCGCCGTTTATACCTTGGAAGTCGACGTCTCTGGCTTCAAGGACTTCAAGCAGCATGGCCTTTCGCTGGAAGCAGGTCAGACCGCGCGTCAAGATGTGCGGCTGGCAGTAGGCTCCACGTCCGAAACCATCGAAGTTACCGCTCAAGCTCCGCTTCTTAATACGGACAACGCAAACATTTCCTCTGACATTTCAGCCAGACAATTGGCGGAGACCCCGTTGAACCTGCGCAACATAATAAGCCTCGCCGAGCTGAACTCCTCGGTGAGCAATACCGCCGAAGAGCAGGTTGTGGGAGCTCCCGGCATCTCGGGGAGTGCTGACCAGGATGTTTCGTTTCTGAACTTTGGCGGCACATTCTTTGGCACCGCGCAATATCTTCTGGATGGCACCTGGGACACGCGATTGGACTGGGGCGGCGTGCTTTACGTCCCTTCCATAGATGATGTTCAGGAATTCAAAATCCAGACCAATGCATTTACGGCGCAGTATGGATGGAGCAGCGGCAACGTTATTAACGTGGTCACCAAGTCGGGGACGAATCAGATTCACGGCGACGCATGGGAGTTTTACCGGAACAGCGCCTATGACGCCCGGTACTATTTCAACAATAGCGGCCAACCGCCCTTCCACCGAAACCAGTTCGGGGCCACGTTAGGGGGCCCCATCATCAAAAACAAGCTGTACTTTTTTGCCTACTACGAAGGTCTGCGGCAGGCGACGCCTGCTACTTTCGGTCCGGTCACCATGCCCACAGGCAACGAAAGAACGGGAATCTTTACTGCCTCGCTGGGGGACCAGACCGGTACGGATTACCTTGGACGGCCGATCTATACTGGCGAAATTTACAACCCATTCAGCACTCGGCTGGTCACCTGCGGAGGGACCGATACCGTAACCGGTAATTCGGTCAACTGTCCTGCGGGAGCGACGACCGAGTACATCCGCGATCCCGTTTCCGGAAATATCGTAACCGGTCTGGGCGTCACCAACGTTATCCCCACCGGCCTGATAGATTCGATTGCCAGCAAGATTGCGGGTGGCAGTTACTGGCCGACCCCGACCACGACCGCCCTCATCAACAACTTCACTTCGGCTTCCTCTGCCGCGGCGCACTCGAACGAGTACTCGGGCCGTGTTGACTACAACTTATCTATTAATGACCGCTTCTTCGGGCGATGGTCGCAGAAGTACGAGCAGAAAATTAACTTTCCCACGTACTACGGAGCATCCGACCCAGGCGGGCCAGGTGTCGTTGCTCCCAACAACCGATACAGTGTGGATGTCGGATACACCCACATTTTCAACCCGACATTGACCATGAACGCGAATCTGGGCGTAAACCGCCACGTCGAGCAATCGGTGACGCAGAGTTTTGGGTATAAGTCTTCAGCACTAGGCTTGCCGTCGTTCGTGGACGGAATTGCGCCGAGCTTCCCTGAAGTCCAGCCCCAAAGCTATGCGGCTCTAGGCGCGCAGGCCGGACTCGACAATTATCAGGTTCCCCAAACTTTGTGGACTGGTTCTGTGGATTTCACCAAGGTCCACGGCAAGCATCAACTGTCATTCGGATTCATGGATGTTTGGGCCCGCATCGACGGTGGCCACTATGCGAACACCGTTCTGCAGTTCCAGACCACGTCTACCGCTGGACCGGATCCCCAAAATGCAACGGCCGGAACGGGCGACGGTTTTGCTTCGTTCCTAATGGGTGTGGGCAGCGGAACCGATCAGACCGGGTATAACAAATTTCCTGCCACCGACAAGAACCTATTTGGCTGGTATTTACAGGATGACTGGAAGATAGATCCGAAGCTCACCATCAACCTCGGTCTGCGCTATGAAATCCAGCACGCCCCAACGGAAAGGACGAACGCGCAGGAATACTTTGACTTCAACGCCGTAAATCCGATCAGCGCCGCGGTAGGCACAAACTATCCGGGCGAGCTTGTGTTCAACAGCAGCGGCAACCGCGGGCTCTATGATACCCAGTACAAGAACTTTGCCCCAAGAATTGGTGCGGCGTACAGGCTTCGTGACAAGCTGGTGTTACGCGCCGGATATGGCGTCTTCTTCGTGCCAAACTACTACGGTCAAGGTCCCAACATCGGCTACTCGCAGGGGACACCGTGGGTCACAAGTCTTAACAGTGGACTCAACCCATTTACCACTCTTAGCGGAAACCCGGCCCTGAACTGTAGCAATGGCGGGACGTCCACGCCTTGCCAAAGTGCGTTCCCGAACGGCGAAGTTGCGCCAACGGGAAATTCGCTAGGCGCATTGACAGACGTTGGTTTCGGCTTGAATCCAGTAGTTGATAATGTCCGCCACTCTGCATATGTGCAGCAGTGGATGACGGGCGCTCAATACTCGCTTACGAACAATGATCTGATCGACATCAGTTATGTTGGGAACCACGGCGTCCACGTATTGTCACAGTACTTGGAGTGGGACGAGATACCCGCATCCGATCTCAGCCTCGGCAGTCAGTTGCTCAGCCCGGTTGCCAATCCGTTCTTCGGACATATAACCTCCAGCGGTTGCGGCCTGGATCAGCCCACGGTCCCTATGGGCCAGTTGCTGCGCCGCTTTCCTGAATACTGCAGCGTGACCGAGGCACCCCCAGCCGTAGGCGGTTCGACCTATAACGCACTACAGGCCACTTACACTCACCGTTGGCATTCGGGGCTGGATCTGAATGTTTCCTACACCTACTCCAAATTTATGGACGACGTGCAGGGCGCCGCCGGATGGGCCTTCCCCGGCAGCGGAAGCTCGGTGCGAAACTCGTATAACCTGGCTGCAGAGCACTCGGTGGACGTGACCGACACCCCGCATAGCCTGGTGGTCAACTACAACTACGAACTCCCATTCGGCGCCGGCAAATTGCTCGGCAGCAGTTGGAGCCGGCCCGTGAATGCAGTCCTTGGTGGATGGCAATGGAGCGGGATTCTAACCGCTAAATCCGGATTGCCGCTCTCTATCAATCCGGCCACCAACAACACCGGCGGATTCGGATTCAATCAGAGACCCGACCTTGTCTCGGGAGTCAATCCGGTTCCACAGAATCAGTCGATCACGGATTGGATCAATCCTGCGGCATTTGCCCAGCCTGCGGCCTACACATTTGGCGATTCCCCGCGGTTCCTGTCGAATCTGAGAGCGCCCAGATTCGTCAACTACGACATGGGCATCGGAAAATGGTGGAGCCTCGGCGATGTGAGAAGGCTGCAGTTCCGCGTCGAAATGTTCAATGTGTTCAATCATCCGAACTTCTTCGAGCCAGACACCAATCTGGGCGACAGCAATTTCGGAACAATCACTTCCGCCTATCCCGCAAGAAGCGTCCAGTTCGGAGGAAAATTCTACTGGTAGCTCCCAAGGTTGCCAGCCAGTCCAACCATTCAGCGATGCCTGGCGGCTTCGAATCCGCCAGGCACTCTGAACCGACATGGTAAATTGTCCCCCGACTTCGGGTATCGATGCAAATGAGAAATCTACTCCGCGGCATTGCCTCGCTCAGATTCATGTGTCTCTTGGGCGTCTTCCTGCAGACTGCGCTCGTGAACGGGGCAGTTACCCCCAATCGCTACGATCCGGGCGCCGATCCTCGGGCGGTGGTGCTAGCCGGCTCGGCGCGATTCACGGTTCTTACACCTCAGCTCATCCGCTTGGAGTGGGCTAAGGACGCGAAGTTTGAAGATCATGCATCTTTCGCCTTCGTGAATCGCACGCTTCCGGTTCCGCCATTCACACGGCAGATCGGACCCGGCCACCGCGTGGTTCTGAAGACCAGTGCATTGACGCTGGTCTACGATCCCGCGTATACCGACGGTAAGTTCACCCCTTCCGACCTTACTGTTTCGTTCAGCCTCAACGGAAGAGAAGTCGTATGGAAACCGGGGACCGAAGACACCGGCAATCTTCTGGGCACCACCCGCACGCTTGATACTGCCCGCGGTGGAGTGAAACTGGAGCCCGGCCTGATATCGCGTGACGGCTGGACACTCGTGGACGACAGCGCCCGCCCGCTCTTCGATGCGGCCGATTTCAGCTTTCGTGCGGGTGAGCGGAGCGCATGGCCCTGGGTGATGTTGCGTCCCGCGGGCGAGCGGCAGGACTGGTATTTCTTCGGCTATGGGCACGATTACAAAGGCGCCCTGCATGACTTCACTCGGGTCGCAGGCCAGATCCCGCTGCCGCCACGATTCGCCTTCGGCGCCTGGTGGTCGCGCTACTGGTCTTACAGCGATCAGGAATTCGAGCAGCTGCTGCAACAATTCCGCACGCATGACACTCCTCTGAGCGTGCTGGTGATGGACATCGACTGGCATCCCACCTTCAACCAAGTCGTTGGTAACAACAAAGTGGATGCGTCGGGTCACCGTCTTGGCTGGACCGGCTATTCCTGGAACAAACTCCTATTCCCCGATCCGGCAAGTTTTCTGTCGAGTGTTCACGAACAGGGGCTGAAGACCACGCTCAATGTTCATCCGGCGTCGGGCATTCAACCTTGGGAAGACAGCTATCCTGCAATGGCACGCTCGATGGGAATCGATTCCGCCAGCAAGCAATATGTGCCCTTCGACATCACGGACAGGAAATTCGCGGCCAACTACTTGAAGTATGTGATCCATCCCCTCGAGCAGCAGGGGATCGATTTCTTCTGGCTCGACTGGCAACAGGAGGACGCGACAAAACTTGCCGGCGTGAATCCCACGTGGTGGTTGAACTATGTGTTCTTTACCGACCAGGAACGCGAGAAGAAACGGGCACTGCTGTTTCATCGTTGGGGTGGGCTGGGCAACCATCGTTACCAGATCGGCTTTTCGGGGGACACCGTTTCGGTCTGGGACTCGCTCGCATTTCAACCCTATTTCACGGCAACGGCAGCGAACGTCGGGTATACGTATTGGAGCCATGACATTGGCGGCCACCAGCCGGGTGCGATTGAACCGGAGCTTTACTTGCGCTGGATTCAGTGGGGAATTTTCAGCCCAATCCTGCGGACTCACACCACGAAGAATCCGGAGGCGGAGAGGCGCATCTGGGCGTATCCCGAGCCCTACTCAGATCTGATGCGGCAATGTTTCGTGCGTCGTGACGAGATGCAGCCCTACATCTACACCGAAGCCAGAAAAACCCACGACACCGGTGTTGGATTCCTCCGGCCGCTCTACTATGACTGGCCGGAAGCCCCCGAAGCGTACGAAGCAAAGAACGAATACATGTTCGGCGACAGCATTCTCGCCGATCCGATAACACAACCGGTAGCGAAGGATTCCCAGCTTGCCCAAACGACCATCTGGCTCCCTCCCGGAGACTGGGTCGAGTGGGACACCGGAGCACGTCTGCAAGGCCCTGCAGCGCTGGAGCGCAGTTTCTCTCTCAGCCAAATTCCCGTGTACGTGAAGGTAGGAAGCATCATTCCGATGCAACCCGCAACGCATCTTCCAAAAACATCGACAGAGCCGCTGATTTTAGGCGTCTTTCCTATGAACGATGGGCAGGTTTCGACGTATCGCGTTTATGAGGATGCGGGGGACACGCCAGGATACGAGTACGGAGAGAGCGCATGGACTCCGATTCGCGCGTCGTTAAATGGCGATGGGACATTATTGAACATCAACGTTGCGCCTGTCGAAGGCCGCTACCCGGGAATGCCAACCGAGCGCGCTTATGAACTGAGACTTCCTGGAAGCTGGCCTCCCTCGGCAGTGAGCGTAAACGGTGAGCCGTTGCGCTTTGCCAAGCGAAAGGGCACAATCGGCTGGTGCTTTGATGGCGATACTCTGACGACGATTGTGACTACTCCGCGCGTTTCCGTGAATAGCACGCTCAAAATCTCGCTGCGCATTGGGCCGGACATGGCGCACCATCGCTCGCTCCTCGATGCATTCGCGGGCAAGCTGGCGCGGTTACGCGAAACGTACGATCTGCTGAACGCCAATTGGCCTGTAGCGTGGTCTCCGGACGGGCTGGTGAACGCTATGCAAACCGGCGACCGCATTGGTTATTTTCCAACGACTGCGCTGGATGAAATCAGTGGGTTACAAAAGAACCTCGCTGCTTTGCCGGAGTCGATCGAGGCGATGCGCGCAACGGAGTCTTCCCCTGCGTTCGCAACAACAAGGGAATCCAGCTCGGACCATCCACAAAGTAAACTCCTGCTCTACAACTCGGCAATTAATACTGCGCTGGCGCATATTGCGGGCATCAGTGCAACGCAGCCACGGACAAGTAGCGAAGTGAGGACGGCGGCGGAGCCGTAGCCTGAGTGCAAAGCGTTGTTCGCAAACGCGGTATTCTGCTCGTGCTGGCGGCTCTCCCTGTCTTTGCCCAGCTTGTAACTCGCGCGCCGCAATTCCAACTCACGCCGCTCCACGGTGTCGATTTCGTCCTGCGCAATTCGCCAACCCCGCGCAAGTACTTGATTGAGACCATGCCCGGCGGTGTGGCCCTGCTCGATTACAACAATGACGGCCTGCTCGATGTTTTTCTGGTGAATGCAGGCCACGTGCCGGACCCACTACGCAGTCCGGTTCACTTCGAGCGGGACAACCCTGCATACTGGAACCGCCTTTACCGTCAAAACAAAGACGGGACATTCACCGACGTCACTGTGCAAGCCGGCCTGCAGCACGCGGGCGACACCAACTACGGAATGGGAGTTGCCGTCGGGGACTACGACAACGATGGTTTTCCTGACATTTACGTGACCAACTTTGGGAAGAACATCCTTTACCACAACAATGGCGACGGCACTTTCACCGATGTTACGGCGAAGGCCGGAGTGGCGGCGGGCGGATGGTCGGTATCGGCAGGATTCTTTGACTACGACAACGATGGAAAGCTGGATCTGTTTGTAACCCGCTACCTTGACTGGACTCCGGAAACGAGCAAGACCTGTGGCCGGATCGAAGAGCCGATGTATTGCCCTCCCGGCGAATTCGGCTCGACAACGAACATTCTTTACCACAACCGCGGGGACGGCACGTTTGAGGATGTAAGTGTGTCTTCCGGAATCGCCGCAAAAAAAGGGCGTGGATTGGGAGTTGCCTTTGCCGACTATGATGGAGACGGCTTTACGGATATTTTTGTAGCCAACGATGCGATCGAGCAGTTCCTTTTTCACAATAACGGAAACGGCACATTCAGCGAGGTTGCGCTTGACTCAGGCGCGGCCCTGAACAACTCCGGCAAAGTGCCCTCGGGAATGGGCGTCGCTTTCCAGGACTACGATAACGACGGCCTTCCTGATCTTCTTATCACGCAATTGCCCCACGAGCCGTACGTTTTGTTTCACAATGATGGAAACAAATCATTTAGTGCGCAGGAGCTGGAGGCCGGATTCGGCGCGCTCTCTGAAACCTCGTCCGGGTGGGGAGTTGGCCTCGAGGATTTTGACAATGATGGTTGGAAAGATGCGTTCATAGTGCAGGGCCACGTTTTCGATAACGTGCACTCGTACGACAACTCCCTTCGGTACCGCGACGTTCCTTTGCTGGCTTTGAACAATCGCGGTCACTTCGAAAGGGGGAATGTCGGGCCTACTCGGGCCGTAGCCGGTCGCGGCGCCGCTTTCGGCGATCTTAATAATGATGGGTGGATCGACGCAGTTACGACCTCACTCGGGGACGGGCCGCAATTCTATTTGAATCGCGGCGGCAAATTGCACTGGCTGACGATTACGCTTCGCGGGATGAGTAGCAACCGTGACGGATATGGGGCTCGCGTTCAGGTCAATGGTCAAGTGAGATTCGCGACCGCCGCGGGAAGTTATCTTTCCTCGAGCGACAAGCGATTGCATTTCGGCTTGGGAGATAATAGCAAGGCGGAAATTGAAATCCGTTGGCCCTCAAAAATTCGTCAGACCTTACGAGATGTTCCAGCAGATCAGTTTCTTATCATCAAGGAGCCTGAGCGGAAATGATCCAGGCACTCTTCTTTCTGCATTTGTTTCTTCAGCGGCAGGCAGTTGCGCCTCAAGGGGCAGCTCCAGCGAGGGTGCTGCTACAGTCGGGCATCGCTGCGGAAAACCGCAATGACCTCGACCGCGCCTTGGCTGAATTTCGCAAAGCTGCAGAATTGGATCCGTCTTCGCCGGAAGTTCTTCTCCGCCTCGGCGACGCCTACATGAAGAAACATGACGCTGCCGAGGCCATTGCGCCTCTGAAGCGTGCCGCCGGGTTGAACCCCGGCTCCGTTCCCATTCAGCAGCTGTTGGGTTACGCGCTGTTGGCGCAAGGCTATGCCGCTGAGGCAATTCCTCATCTCGAGACTGCTCGTGATCCGGGTGCCTTAGGAATCGCACAACTGGAAAACGACGAGCCTGCCAAGGCGATGGTTAACTTGCAGTCCGCGTTGGAAAGCGATCCCGACAATCCTGATCTTCTCTTTTATGTGAGCCGCGCCGCAACGGCTGCGGGTTCGCAATCAACCGACAAACTTCTTGCGGCATTTCCAAGCTCTGCGCGAGCGCACCAGACTCGTGGGCAGGGTTACCACCAGATGAAGATGATTCCTGAGGCGGTGAAGGAGTACGAGCAGGCAATCGCAATTCGCCCCGACTTGCCCGGCCTGCATCTCGAACTTGGGGAAATCTATGCTGGGCGCACCGAGTGGCCGAAGGCAGAAGAGCAGTTTCGCGCCGAGACGAAGTCGCAGCCGGGCAGCGCGGAGGCTGCGTTTCGACTGGGCGACGCGCTCGTGCAGGAAGGAAAAATGAAAGAGGCCGCTGAGGAACTGCGGCGGTCCGATTCGCTCCATCCCAATATGCCGGAAACACTCTATGCGATGGGGCGCGCATTGGCCGCCGCTGATGCGAGCGCAGCCGAGCAGGCGCTTACCAGCGTGCTTAAGATCGAGCAAAATACTTCACTCGCTGCACAGGCCGACCTGCTTCTCGCCTCAATCCATAGAAAGCAGGGCAAGTCCGCTCTGGCCAGCCGCGAAATGGAGGACTATCGTCGAATCCAAGGCTTGAGGGGACAGTAAATTCGTTGCTCGTCAACGACTCAAAGAGAGTGAGTCTTTGAGACACTGGATTTGTGGGATAGTTTCCACGCACGAGAGACGTTTTGGTTGCAATGTCTCTTCATGCATCGCCGAGAGTCGTCAGCCAGACGTAGGTTGTGGGCAGCCAATCCCTCAGAGCGCGATCTTCGGCCAGTCGGCGTGGGAACTGCAGGTGGTGTACCGGCGGACCATCTCGACGGCGTCCGCGCGCAGCAAATCGCGGACTTTCTGGACAGCCTTGTCCAGCAGCTCCGGCACCCCCTTGATGCCAGTCGGAGAGGTGCAACCACGAAATTCCAAGCATGGCGAGGATTATTATGACAGAGACACAACGACGGTGCCGTTCGAAGGGCGAACCCCAACTAAGACCGCGGCGAAGATTGATGTTCGATTTCTATCAACTCGATACTCGCGCGATGCTCGCATTCATCCTGCTCGGGGCAATCTGGGCGCCGCCGTCGTTTGCGCAGCAGGACCCGGCTCTTCATCCCAAATACAGCGTGCAATTTTTCCAGTTGGCGGTGGAAAACCAGGATCTGCGCATGGCCTTCCGTGACGTGGAGCCCACGGGCGCTTCCAACGGAAAGGCCGTGCTTCTGCTACACGGAAAGAATTTCTCCGGCTTTTACTGGGAACCTACCATCGAGTTCCTGGCGCAGCAAGGCTATCGCGTCATTGCCCCTGACCAATTAGGGTTCGGCGCTTCCTCACGGCCGGACATCCATTACAGCTTCCACCAGATGGCTCAGAATACGAAGGCGCTGCTCGATCATTTGGGCATCCAGCAGGTCGACGTGATTGCGCATTCGATGGGCGGGATGCTGGGCGTGCGCTTCGCGCTGCTGTTCCCCGAGAGGGTCGAGAAACTAGTATTGGAAACCCGCTCGGGCTCGAAGACTACCGCAAACTCGTCCCTTACACCCCATTGCAACAGCAGTACGCGGCGGAGTTGAGCCAGACCTACGAGAAAATGCGCGATTACCAGAAAAGCCATTACCCGGGAGCATGGAAGCCGGAATATGAGGTCTACGTGCGGGATCAAGCCAGCGTCCTCAGCACGGGCGAGTATCCGCGCGATGCCTGGTCTTCGACGCTCACCTACCAGATGATCTACGAACAGCCCGTCGTTTACGAAATGGCCGAGATCAGCCGCCCGACGCTACTGATCATCGGACAAGCCGATCGCACCGTCGTGGGCAAAGATCGCTTGCCGCCCAGCTTACAATCCGTCGCGGGACAGTTCCCCGAACTTGGCCGCACGGCACATTCCGCCATCAGGGGCTCAACCCTGGTCGAGGTTCCCGATTGCGGCCACATACCGCACATCCAGAAGCCTGAGCAGTTTCGCAATGCGATAGTGACGTTCTTCGCCGCCGCGCCTTCATTGCGCTGATGCCCTGCGCAGCCTGTTGCATGCGGAGTGAATGGGACGTATCGTCGGCCAACCTTACCTTGGGATAACTTCATGCTGCCCATGATCCGACCAGAATCAGCAAGCACTATGCGACATATCGGTACTAGTCTGCGCTACATCCGCGTCGGCCTCACAAGGCGTTTCGCTGAGCTAGCCGTTTTCGACGCGCGCCTTTATATCCGCGTACGCCGCATCGATGAGCCTGCTCAGCTCAGCGGCGTTTGTGGCCGTCGCCGGTTTCAACTTCACGTGGCGCATGAACTTGCCGGTGCCTTGCAGCAAGCGCGCCGGATCCGGCAGCGCAGCCCCGTGAAAGAACCCAACGTTTACATGCGAAGTGAATACATTGACGTAGGCGAAGGGCGCATCTCCCAAACATGCAACCGGACAGCCGTCATGGAAAAGCTCCCGGACTTCGTCCCCGCATCTTCGCATCATCTCAAACCACTGATGCGCGATGGCTCCCAATCCACCTGCATGCTCTTTCATCCATGCATCGATGGCTGGATCCCGCTCGACAGCGCCGTTGAATCGCAACAATTCCGTTCTCATCGTCGCTCCACTTTCTGCTTTCGAGATCTGTAGTTACGTAGCGCCGTTGCCTTCCCTCCAGCAAAATCGCTCGTCTGGAACATTCGTTCTAGTCGAGGGTTGTCGCTCCCGGCTAACGCCGCAGTCCACAAGGCGTTGAACGCAGCCGGATTTTTTTACCCAAAATTCATCTCCTCTTAAACTTTCATTAACTTGGTGCGTTACCCGTGCGTCATAGTTTCCCCGCCTGAGGCGAGCCTTGTCGTTCATCCCTGTGCGGCAAATCCAACAGCGCACTCTGCCCGGTCGCTATAGCTCTTAAAGTACAATTGGCGTCAACCTAATTGCATGGAGAATGACGAGATTCGCAACACAAGCCACAAATGCACTTGGCCTCGGCTATTGCTGAGCTTGTCTGTGTCTGATGACCGGAAGATCTGGCCTCTGTCTATCGAGGAATGTGGTTTTGCTAGCCACGAGAACTCGATTGAACCTGGGCGATCTGCCATGAACATTGGTTTCCCCCGCAGGTCAATTCGATGAAAACCAGTTCGAAAACCAAAGCCCTCCGTCCATTCGCGGCAATACCAAGGCTGCCCACTATCCACTTGATTCTCGCCGCATTATTCCTTTTAGCCGACACGTCCCCGTTGCCGACTCAAAACACTGTACTCAGCGGCGGAATCGGCGGCCGCGTCACCGACCAAGCGGGAGCAGTTGTATCAGGAGCGTTGGTGGTTCTGCGCAATCTGGCGACCGGGCTGCAACAGTCCTCGACCACGAATCGCGCCGGACTCTATCAATTCCTGGCTCTCATGCCGGGAACGTATTCGGTCACGACGACCGGAAAAGGTTTTCACGATGTCGAGGCCCTGGTGCGAGTGCAGGTGGGAAGCACTACTTTGCAGGATCTCGCGCTAAAAGTGGGAGTCGGCGGAGAGACAGTGAAGGTCACCGGAACGATGCCCCTTTTGCGGCCCGCGGAATCCTCGGCCAGCACCGTGCTTGACCGGTCGCTCCTTGATGAGCTGCCGCTCAATGGACGCCGCTACACCGATTTCACGGCGCTGACGCCGAATACCAGCTATGACGGCGATACTGGCTTGGTAAGCATCGCCGGACAACAAGGCGGGGAAGACTCCGGGTACGCCAATGGAAACGGTTCGAACGCCTTTACCGTCGACGGAACCAATGCCACCAATAACTACTTTGCCGATATTATCGGGCGTTATCGCATTCCTTATTTATATGGCGAAGAAGCCATCCAGGAGTTCCAGGTCTCGGTCAGCCCTTACTCCGCCGTGTATGGTGGAGGAGCGGGGTTCGTCAACGCTGTCACTCGTTCGGGGAGCAACACGTTTCATGGAGGTACCTTCTACTACAACCGCAACTCAGCTACCGGAGCGAACGACGTTCTCGACGAAGCCGCGGGATTTCCGAAACCAGAGGATAGTCTGCAGCAATTCGGCGCCGGTCTGGGCGGGCCGATTGTGCGAAACCGTCTGTGGTTTTTTGTCGATTACGAACAGCAACTGCGGAACGATCCCATTTCCGTGATTAATCAGGCGCTGGTGAGCACGCAGCAGGGATTCTTGTCTTCGAACTTTGGAATTCCGGATGGGACTCCGCTCCCGGCACCGAACGGACCTTTACCTGTGCCCGGCACCGATACCGCGCCGAGTGCAACCAATCCTGTGTACTTGCAACAGGTGTCCAACGTCATCCATGCGCTGAATTCCAACTTGGGCAGCGGGCCAAGGAGGCGCAACGACCTGGTCATTACCCCCCGGCTGGATTACCAGGCGACTTCCCGGGACAGCTTGTTCCTCAGCTTGAACTTCAATCATTTCAACTCGCCGGGAGGTGTGATTACCGATCCGACAGTCGGCAATTATGGCTTGCAAACCCTGGCTAATGCCTACGTACATACGTTTGAAACCGGTTTCGGATGGACGCATTCGTTTTCCTCAACCCTGTTAAATGAGTTCCACGCCGGTGCCTCGCAAGACAACGAAGTTTCGACTCCCACGGATCTAGCTCCGAATACACCAACGGTGATTCTGGATAGTCCGGCTTTTACTCTGGGAAACGCCGCGTTTTCGATCGGAAGAGTTTTCGAAAGACAGTATTCCATTTCGGAGCGACTGGACTACCTGATTGGCAAGCACACATTGCAATTTGGCTTCGATTGGAGCCGATCAGTGGATGCGGATACCGATGATGGTGGGGCCGATCCGAACGAGGCTCTCGATTTCGGATCGCCGCTGGGGCTCTACGAATTTCCCAGCCTCGAAGCTTTTGCTCTCGGACAATACATCAATTTTAGCCAAGCAGCGGGGAATCCGAGATTCTCTTTTTCGGTGCCCTACTACGGGTTCTACGCGCAAGACTCATTTCGGGCGCTGCCGAACTTGACGCTTGAAATGGGCGTACGCGAGGACTTTCAGGTGTACCCACAGCCCGCGGCGAATCCAGCCTTCCCGCTGACCGGGCAATATCCCAACCAATTCCAGCGGGTAGCTCCGCGTTTCGGATTTGCCTGGCAGCCGATGGAGAAGACTGTGGTGCGGGGAGGTTTCGGGCAGTTCTACACCAACATGAACGGGTTGAACTATCGTAACGCGGTGATCTCGAACGGGCTGGCCTCACAGCAATCGGAGGTGAATGCGGCATACGATGGCGGCATTCCGAACCAGCAACTGCCAACATTCCCGAATATTCTGCCGTCAAACTCGCCGCTATTCCAGGCTGCTCCGGACATTTCGCTGATTTCGCCGCAATTCCGTGTGCCGTATATTCTGCAGGCAAGTCTGCAAATCGAGCGCGAGATTGCCGAGAATACGACGCTGAGCGTGGGCACGATGTGGAATCATGGAGTTCACCTCCTCTCCGGCAGCGCGTATGACCTGAATCTGAATCCGCTGCAAGGAGCGACGACGTATATCGTATGTCCTCCCAACGCGGCGGCTCTGCCGTGCAACGGTCCTATTTATGTGCTGCCGAACATGGATAATGGCCTGCTCACCGAAGGCCGAATCAATCCGAACCTGGGGCAGATCAACGAACTGATCAGTCCCGCTCAAAATCATTACAACTCTTTGTTCGTGCAGTTGCAGCGGCGCATGGTTAGAGGGTTGTCGATGCAGGCATCGTACACGTTCGCGAAGAGCATCATGCTCGACGGCATGGACTTCAATAATCAGTTTGACTTCAGCAATACGCATGCTCCTTCTCTGCTTGACCAGCGCCACCGGTTCACTCTGGCGGCGGTCTACGATCCACATCTCGAAAGGTTGATGGGCCCGGGCACGGCCCATAGTTTACTTTCCGGCTGGAAGCTGAGCAGCGTCATGGAGTTTTCTTCCGGACGACCGTATGCGGGATTGTTGAGCCCAGCTTGCACGACCGCGACGAACACTGGGAGCTTGCCGAGTCTAAGTTGCCAACCGTTCGGCAATGACAACCTCAACGACACGGCTTTCAATCAGGACACGGCCAACACCGCGGGCGGCATCAACGGTGCAGGCCCAACACCGGGAATCGGCCTGAATTCTTTTTATGGTCCGTGGCTGGAAAGGATAGACGCCGGCTTAGGGCGCGGCTTCGAAATCCGCGAAGGCAAAGAATTGGAATTTCAGGCGCAGGCATTCAACCTCTTCAATCATCCCAACTATTACGTGCAGAATGGAGATGGGATCAACCAACTGCAGTACAACCCGTTCGGGAGCAATTGCGGGGACGGAACGTCGCTGAACCAGACCTGCTATCTGGTGCCGAATTCAGGTCCGGGCAATTTTGGCGCTCTACAGGAAATTAGTCCCAACGGCCTTCCCAGGGTGTTGCAGTTTTCAGTGAGATTTACGTTCTAGGAGGCCAAGCCGTGAGAATTCTGGTAGTTGAGGATGAAGCCAAAACCGCACGACTTGCAGAACCCGGTTTCGTCGTCGATATCGCAGGAGATGGGCTCGATGGGCTACACCTGGCGCTGGTCTGAGGACAAGGCAATCGACGTAAGCTGCTCGACGATTGCCTTATCCTCATCCCGTTAGTGATGCGTTGAACTGACGTTCACCTTTCGCGAAATGACTGCGATGGCGGCGTCTCTATTGCACCGTATACCAACGAACGTAGTCCACCATCATCGGCCCCGGACTGGACAGGCCGCTGGTCGATCCACCCAGGGTGCCACCGATCGCCACATTCAAGATTGTGAAGATATCTTGATTAAATGGCCAAATCTCCCGAGGGTAGGCTGCTGGGTGTAACCGTGAAGAACGGCGACGATGCGTTGTCGACAAAGAACTGCATCTCGTTCGCCGTCCAAACTACCCCATAGGTATGGAAGGCAGTGTCGGTTGCTTCTCCGCTGAGGAAAGTAAAGCGTTCTCCGATTCCATCCCCTCCAGTCTTTTCAGTGTGAATCGGAACGCGACCTGGAAAACTGTTTCCATTCTGCTTGCCGTGTACGGGGTATTTTTTGCGGGATTTTTTCTAGGACACTGCTCGAATTATTCCACGATTCGCCGGCGAATTTTTCCTTCGAAGCGCATTCCCCTGAGCGTGCGAAAAAGACTCGCGATCAAGCCGGCAGGAGTTGCAGCCTAACTTGATCGCGAGCGCAGGACAGCGATGGAACGCGCCTTTAATTCGGCACGTACCAGCGAATGTAATCCACCGTCATGACCCCGGCGGGATTCGTCAGGCCGCTAATCGAGCCACCGAGCGTGCCACCCACGGCCACATTCAAGATCGTGAAGATTCCCTGGTTGAAGGGCCAGGTATCTCCCGAAGGAAGGATGCTGGGCGTAGCCGTGAAGAACGGTGCGGATGCATTGTCCACGAAGAACTGCATCTCGTTCTGCGTCCAGATGATCCCGTAGGTGTGGAAGGCCGTGTTAGTGGCTTGGCCGCTGGGGAAGGTATAACGCGCTCCGATGCCATCCCCTCCTGTATCCATCGTATGGATGGTGGAATTGTTGCCCGTCGTACCTGCTCCGCCATCCACCTGCGGAGACCAGTTCTCCATGATGTCGGCTTCGCCGCATGTGGGCCATGGAACGGTCGTGATGTTCTCTCCCAGAGTCCAGAATGCGGGCCACAGTCCTTGGTTGGTGGTATTTGGGAGCTCGATGCTGGCCTCGAAAATACCGTACGTGAAGTTTTGTTTCCCTTCCGTCTGCATGCGGCCGGAATACCACGTTCCACCGACTTCCAAAGGCTGGATCACGAGATGCCCGTTGCCGTCGATGTAGGCGTTGCTGGTGGCCGTGCTGAAGGTTGTGGGGCACCCGGAGGGATTGCCCGCATATCCCGGAGGCCCGCAGTAGACTTCGGCTTCACCGTTGCCCCAGCCGCTATTGTTCCCAAGATCGAAGTTCCACACCGTGGTGTCGGGAGCCCCCACGGCGCCATTAAATTCCTGGCACCATTGCGGAGTATAGGTGATTCCCCCGACTGTGATGTTTGCGACCCCTGAGCAATTGCCGGTCCCTCCACCGGAAGCCGACGTGGTGGCGCTGGCCGTAGCCGAGGCTGGCGATGTGCCGTCAGAATCGACTGCTTTTACGTAATAGGTGTAAGTGGTCGATGCCGTCAGGCCGGTTACGGTGTAGGTTGTGCCCGTCACTCCGCTCGCGACCAGCGTACCCGCGCTGGTATAAACGCTGTAGGAACTGATAGCGCAGTTAGCTGGAGGAGTCACCGCCGTCCAGCTCAAGGCGATAGAGCTGGAGGACGTTGCCGTCGCCGTCAGGCCGGTTGGAGCCGAAGGAGCGGTGGTGCAAGGGGCAGCAGTCTGAATTTCGATTCCGTTGACCGCTGCGTTGTCGGTGACCGTCGTGAAGACAATCACGATCTGACCGGAGGTATTAGCTGACTCCTCAAACTGCTCGACAACGGCCTTGTTCTCGCCGCCCGCCGTGGCAAAGATGTCGAAGTTGGTCAGCACCTGCGTGCCGTTGATGCTGACATCGAAGACGCGCTTGCCGGCCGCGGTCCAGTAGCCCTCGGAAAAGTGCAGGCGAACCTCGTAGTTTGCGCCAGGCGTGAGCCCGGGAATTGTGTAAGTGAAGTTTCCGTAGCGCTGCGTCAGATAGACAGCAGCCGGCGCCGGGCAGGTCACCCCCGTGGTGCTCACCGTCGCGGTAAAGCTGGAAGTGGTTCCACCCGAGAAGTCCTCGTCCGCTACCCAGGCTGTTCCAGAGATCGCCGGACCGGAGGAGTTGATGTCCAGCACATCCGTGCCGCAGCCGCTGGAAGTAGATCCCTCGATCTCGATTCCGTTGACCGCCGCATTGTCGGTGACCGTGGTGAAGACAATCACGATCTGGCCCGAGCTATTGGCGGTCGCTGTGAACTGCTCGATAACGGCTATGTTCTCGCCGCCCGCCGTGGCGAAGATGTCGAAGTTGGTCAGCACCTGCGTGCCGTTGATGCTAACGTCGAAGACGCGCTTGCCGGCCGCGTCCCAGTAGCCCTCGGAAAAGTGCAGGCGAACCGTGTAGCTGGCGCCAGCCGTCAACCCCGGAATCGTGTAGGTGAAATTGCCGTACCGCTGCGTCAGGTAGACGGCTTGGGGCGCTGGGTTGGTCACCTTGGAGGTGTTCACCGCCGCGGTAAAGCTGGACGCCGTGCCGCCCGAGAAATCTTCATCCGCAACATAGCTGGCGTCGCCGCCGCCCGAGTTGCTGACCGCGGGCCCGGCGGAGTTGATAGCCACGACGACCTGCGCCAAAGCAGGCCGTGGGGTTAACGTCAGGATCAACGGCGCCATGAATAAGCACAAGGCGGCCAAGATCGTGGAAAAGTTCACGTCTGCTCTTGGTTTCATTTGTGGTCCCTCATTCCTTCAGTTGGTTGTTTTGCTGCGTTTTGAACTTGACCGCGAACGCCAGGACAGTTGTGGAACGCGCAGGTGCCTCCATTCAGGCGTGTCTCGCGAATTTACAGAATGTAGGCGATGGAGGATACCGGCGAAACGTTATACTCGTTACATTCCGGTTTTCGTAACAGTTACATCCGGACGTTACATGGAGCTTCCGAGCGGGTATATATTCGAATTTGTACTTCGGGCCAAGACGCCTGAGGCTTTGGAATCGTGCCGGTATCGACGAAATAGGGCCCTCGAGGTTAAGGCCAGAATGAAGCAACGACAGTAGGGCAGTGGAGATTTGCGGTATGACCACTCGGGGGGCGATTCCTCACCCGGACCACATAGATCCGGGCCGCAGAGCCAAGGAGCAGGCAGCGTTATATGCAGTACTAGCCTCTGGGACCTTCGAAAACAAACCCCGGTTAGCCAACCTGCTGAAACATATTTGCGAAAGATACTTTGAGGGCAACACCGATTCCATCAAGGAGTATTCCATCGCGACCGATGTCTTTGGCCGGTCCCAATCCTTCGATCAGGCCACGGACTCCATCGTTCGGGTGGAAGTTTTTCGGCTGCGAAAGAAGCTGCACGAATTCTATGACGACGAAGGTGCGGATCAACCGATAGAGATTGTCGTGGCCACCGGGCATTATCGGCCCGAGTTCATTGATCGGATCCCGCGCGCGCGGTTGCAGGATCCGTCCCGCAATCCAGGGTTGATCGCGGCTTCGGCGGAACCGGAGCGCGGAGTCGAAAGCGGCGGGGTCGAAAGCCGCGGGGTCGAAACCAAAGACCTTTCCTGGACTCCGGACGCAGAAAAAGCTCATCGAAAAGATCGCATTCATCTGGAAGCGGTTCCGTCAAGGCTGGTAGACAAACCTACATTTGGCCTGCGCGGGTTTCTAGCGGTCGGCGCGATTTTAGCGACGGTGGCGGTTGGTTCGATGATTTGGTGGTTCAGTCGTGACCCTCATGCGAAGGCCAATAACGCTCCGGCTGCGTCGTCGTCCCCGACCACTTCTTTAGTTACAGGACCCGAGGTGCGCATTCGATGCGGATACTCGCGTCCCATCTTTAAGGACGCGGAAGGAAATGTATGGAGCGGAGATCGATACTTCGCTGGCGGCTTTGTCACAGAACTTCCCAACCAGCATATTGCCCGAACCCGAAACCCGGACTTATATCTCACGGCTAGAACGGGAGTCTTCTCCTATAAGATACCTCTCGCTCCAGGTACTTATGAATTACGACTCCATTTCGCCGAGACCACCTATAGCCCCGCCAGTTCGCTCGGCGGCGGAGAGAACAGCCGGGTATTCGACGTTCAACTCGATGGAAGCCCGCTTTTGAAGCAATTCGACATTGTTTCGGATGCGGGAGCAAATACCGCCGATGTGCGCGTATTTCGTGACATATCTCCCAACAAGGACGGCTATCTTCATCTCGACTTTGCGGGATCGTTAGGCCTTCCCATCATCAATGCTATTGAAATCGTACCCGGCTTGCCCCATTGCCTGCGCCCGATTCGCATGGTGGCTCAAAACAGTTTCTTCGTGGATGCGGCAGGCAATCTTTGGATGCCCGATACCTACTACAGCAGCGGCCAGCTTGCCGCAGATAAGGTTGTAATTGACGGCACTTCAGAGCCCGGCCTCTATGCCGGTGAACGGTACGGTAACTTCAACTACGCCCTTCCTGTGGACAAGGGAAGTTATAAGTTGACTCTATATTTTTCCGAGAAATACTGGGGATCGCAAGTCTTACAGAGAGGTGGAGCGGGCAGCCGCGTGTTCGATGTCTTTTGCAATGGCGTCGCACTTTCGCGCGGCCTCGATATTGTGAAAGAGGCGGGTCCTGGACGAGCATTAGTCAAGACTTATCGTGGTCTTCGGCCCAATGCTCAAGGCAAGTTAATCGTTTCTTTCGTCCCTGACGTCAACTACGCAAGCGTGAATGCCGTGGAAGTGGAAGAGGTGATACCTTAAGGTTCCCTAACAGGATACATACCATGTCCATGTGAAAACCACCTAGAGTGCTGGGCCCGTAGAGAGTGGCCGGAGGGTCACACACATTCCCGTTGCGCGCGGAACCGTCACGGTGTACCTGGCACCTTGGATACGGCTAACTACCGGCGAACTCGTGATGTGAGCTTCCCGGCTATCGAGAGCCGGAGCATGCAGCATCTTTCTCTCTATCGCCCCCGTTGTCCCAGCTCCAAAGTTCAGGCTTAATTCCACACTCTGCTCCGGGTCTTTGTTCAGGATGATGACGGCAATGTGGCCGCCGGGAAGTCTCGCGGCATAGGCGGTTGCGTCAACTCCCGCTGCCTGTAGGTGTGAATTGAAGTCAGCCGGGAAGAAACGACCTCCACTGAGCTCTCCCGCGAATTTGAGGCCGTAGGCCACCGGTTCCATCACATACTCTGAATCGAACGTCGCGATGGGAGTGTAGAAGGGGTGAGGATAAGTCCCGATCTGATCCGGGTTTCCGCCTTTCTCTTTGAGAAGGATGTCGCCGGGGAGAAACCCTCCGACGGAGTTTGCGACGGACTTGCCCGTGCCGCCATGCAAATTAATTCCGGAATAATTGTTGCTGGCGAGCAACAGCGAATAGTCGGCAGACCACAGCGCCGCAGCGAAAACATCGGACACACCGGGCTTGCCGCCGCGATAGCAAGTATTTCCTTCCGTCATGCGCACGCGGACGCCCATCTTATTAGCTGCGGCAGTCGCGGCATCCGCCGTCTTCTGAACCTTGGCCATCGTCGCTGGCTTCAGCAGGTTGGGAATGTTGACCTCGGGATTTGTTGCCGGGCCGCCGAAATAATAATGGTGGGTGAGCGTCGTCACGTGCGGTGGATTCTCGATCGGAGGCCACAAATCTGCGATCTCCGTTAGCCACCCCACATTGCCTGCAACATCCGGCATGCCGAACTTTGCCCCTGGAACGACGGAGGTCACGGCACGGGCAAGAGCAAGCCACTCCCGCAGATAGGTCTTCGTGGACCACGTTTTTGGATCGCGCAGATGACGGTCGAACAGATCGGCTTCGTTGCCAATCTGGAAGTACTGTAGACGCTCACCCAGAGTCTTAGCCACGAACGCCGCCTCCGCCGCTGCACGCTCCGGAGTATTGGTTCCCATTCCGATGCCATAGAGACAGGTCCAGCCGGTCGCTTTCAGAAAATCAGACAGATTCCGTACCGCCTCGGCGGTTACGGCGTAATACTGTGGCTTCGGCTCGCCTTCGACCACGCGAGTCTGCGGGTGCTTAGGTTCAGCAGAGCCGGGCGCTGCCTTCCACCAGGCAAACTCGCTGGTATTGCCGCCCAGGCGCAGCACGCCCCGCGGCGCCAGAGCTTTGAACTGTCGGATCAATCCGATATTGCTGGCCGCGAAGAAATTCGGGTCGGTCAGTTGCTGCACTTCGTATGACAGACCAACGAAGTCGTCAGGCATGTGGGGTCCTGTGGCCTCGGTTGAAAGCGTCAGAGTGACTGGGGCTCCCGTGCCGCGCTGCGCATGAAGGCGCGTGGCGGCAAGCGAGAGCGCGGCTGTGGCAAGGAATCTGCGTCGGCTGATCGTCGTCATCTTAAGTAAGAGTGTAATCGGGCGCGGGACCTGCAAGCTACCGCCATTTTACGGAGTACACGGCTTTATAGCTAAGACAAACGTTTGTCTTTATACTATTTCCGCAAGAAAATCCTTGACAGTTCGTGTGCGGCAATTGTAATGTCCGTTCCGGGTAGTCGATTTGAACTAGACAACCGATTGTCTGTAATAGCCTTTGTTGCGTCCCTGAAGCCGCAGTATGGGCGTTAATTTCTGGTGGAGGAACTCCATGACGAGCTTTACTCGCTGGGCTGTCGTATTTTGCTTTCTGCTGTGCATGGCCGCGCCCGCGTTCCCGCAGAGTACGAATTCCGGCGACATTCGCGGTACGGTTACCGATCCGTCGGGAGCGCTGCTCCCCGACGTAAAGGTCACGGTCTTGAACGTCGATACGGGCGCGACGAAGGAGCTCGTCACCAACAGCGACGGCCTCTATGACACGGCCTCAATTCTGCCGGGAAATTACAAGGTTACCTTCACCAAGGAAGGCTTCAGTAAACTGGAGCGTGGCCCCATAACCTTGCAAGTTGGCGTCATCACGGTGAATGGCGAGTTGAAGGTCGGCAGGATAGCTGAAACGGTTGAAGTTACGGCTGACATTCCGCTGTTGAAAACCGAGAGCGCCGAACAATCCACAACCTTTGACGCGCAAACCATGGTGAATTTGCCGCAGGTGGGTTCGAGTGGCCAGAATTGGGGTCCTTTGGCGCAATTGCTTCCTGGCGCCTCGGGCACGGGGGGAAGTATGCCCACGGCTTCTGGCAACTCCGGCGACCCCGGAATTGCTATCTCGGTGAATGGCAACCTGCCGTTTTATGACAACTTCCTGCAAGACGGCGCCTCCACCAATTTGCCGATCAGCGCTAACGTCGATATCGCTACCTTTGAGACTATGCAAGAGCTGCAAATCACCACTTCGACCTTCTCGGCGCAATATGGGATCGGTGGCGCGGTGTTCAACCAGATCACCAAAAGCGGCAGCAACAGGTGGCACGGCGCGGGCTATGAATATTTCCAAAGCGACCAACTGAAGGCGGACGCTTATAACTTTTCAAGTACTCCACAGCCGAAACCGTTCCTGCGCTACGACGATTACGGCGGGGCGATCGGTGGGCCGATCTTCAAGAACAAGTTGTTCGTTTTTTTCAATATAGACAGAATTTATGACAACGGCGGCAGTGCAAGTGAAGTTGCAACCGTCCCCACCGTGGCTATGACGCAAGGCAACTTCACGGGCATGCCCACCATTTACGACCCCACCTCGCCTATAGTATGCAGTGGGACTCCGCAAGTCTGCTCACGCACGTCCTTCGCCAGCGAAAACGGTGGCGTAAATGCGATCCCCGCGGGTGTTGCCTTGGACACTGTCGCGCTTGCGGCCCAAAAGTATTTCCCCGCGCCAAACACCACGGGACAGGTACCCAACGCAGCATTCCCTGGCGTGGTAGTTAATAACTTTGCCTATACATCGCCGAACTTGACTCCATTCCATAAATGGTTTGGAAGAATTGACTACGATCAATCGGCGAAAAACAGGATAAACTTCTCCATCACTCAAAGTGACAATCCTGGCACCAATACCAACTTCCAAGTTTGTCCGATTGACTGTTTCTCTGGAGACGTAGACAGGTACCAGACACAGGTTTCTGACTTCTATTCCGTCAGCTCGCACGTAACCAATGAAGCCCGGTTCGGCTATACCAAGCAGGGCAACTGGTTCATTCCTTACACTGCGGGGGGAGGCTACCCGGCGAAGCTGGGTTTGCAATATTCCAAGGGTGATGTTTTCCCGTCGATCGGCGTCAGCCAAACAGCGACAGCATCTGGCAGTGGTGCTTCTGGTAACGTGGCGATCTGTTGCAGCGCTATTTTGCAGCCTGGTACCAACGCGATTTACATCGAGAACACGTTCCAACCGTCCGACATTGTTACCATGATTCGAGGCAAGCACATCCTGCATTTCGGCGGCGAACTGCTCGATTATCAGGCCAACTATACCCCTTGGGGGAATTTGCAATCGGGGAGTTTCAACTTCACGGGAGTTTACACTCAGCAAAACAACACGATAGGCACCGGAGGATCCGCTTACGCCGATTTTCTCCTGGGCGACGTAAATTCCTGGAGTGCCACGAACCAGCCCGAATCCGGGATGCGGATGAAGAGCCCGCAGGTCTTTGTTCAAGATGATTTCAAAGTCCGCCCGAATCTTACCTTGAACCTCGGCCTGCGCTATGAATACCAAAGTGGGTGGAGCGAGGTTAAGAACAATTTGGGGTCGTTTGACCCCACTATCCCGAACTCTGTCTCTGGCAATCTAGGTGCAATGTGGTTTGCGGGCGAAACTTCGCGAACCACGTTGATGCAACCAAAGAATGTATGGCTGCCTCGCTTCGGCTTCGCCTGGACTCCTGTGGGCACCACGGTCGTCAGGGGAGGATTCGGAGTTTATGCTCTTACCTGGAGCATGGATGATTACGGTCAAGGGGTAGGGGTAGGCAACAACAGCACGGGTAGTGCGTCTGATAGCGTAGGCATTACTCCAATCACCCAGCTAGACGGGCCCGGAACCAATAACCAGACCAACGCACCTCTGACCTACGTGGTGACGAACAGATCGTCTACGGCATACAACGGGACGAATGTGCCGTACAACCAATACAACCTGCCTGTCGCCAAGATGTATCAATGGACGGCCAGTGTGGAGCGTCAACTGGGTGCCAACATGGAGGCCGAGATTGCCTATGTAGCCAGTCACGGCGCCAATCTGGCCTACCCGGCTGACATTAACCAAATACCGGCGGCCGCATTGGCGACGCAGGCCACGCAAAATGGCGGGGCTTTTAACGCCGCTAACACTCCGTTTCCGCAGTTTGGAACCATTCAGGGAAACCTTGGCGCCTCTGTTTCCAACTACAATTCTTTGCAACTGCAGGTTAATCGCCGGTTCAGTCACGGACTGACCTTCAACGCGAACTACGTCTGGTCGCACTTCTTAGATGACCAGGATTCCGCCGGATGGGGTGGTCGCGGCGGCACGCAGGACTACCAAAATGCGTACAGCCCCGCTGCCAATTACGGTAACTCTAATTTCGATGTGCGGAATGCGCTGAAAGGAAGCTTGGTTTACCAGTTGCCGCTAGGCAAGGGCAAAAGCTTCCTTAACGACAATCCCTACCTGGATGCGTTCGTGGGCGGGTGGCAAACCTCGGCGACGATGGTGGTACACAGTGGGCAGCCGTTTACTGTCGTGGATGCCAGCAACAACGCCGCTGCGGACAATTCCGGCTCGAACGCTTCCCAGTTCCCCAACGTTATTGGCGACCCGCGCATTAGCCACCCAACCATTCAGAACTGGTATAACGTCGCAGCCTTCGCTCAACCAGCTGCCAGCACCTTCGGCGACGAACGGCGCAACCAACTGGTGGGTCCGGATCTCTCGGAGGTTGACTTCTCGTTGGGCAAGAACTTCGCTCTCAAGGAGGGAATTGGACTGCAGTTCCGCATCGATGGGTACAACGTTTTCAACCATCCGAGCTTCGGACTTCCGAATACCGGCGTGTCTTTTGCCAATGGTGCACCGACAAGCTCATCCAACATCACCTCAACCGCGATCGGGCCTAGGCAGTTCCAATTGAATGCCCGCATCTCGTTCTGACAACTGGACTATGGGAAGACCGGGAGGACAGCAGCGTGATGCGGCTGTCCTCATCTTTATGGCATCGGGGAGGGCCTGGAAGCGCGCATGTGCGCCGTACAATCGTGAGATGAGAACAACAACAGTTGCGGTCTGGTCTTGCGTGGTTGTGCTTCTAGGCGGGTTAACATGCTTCTCCCAATCGACTCCGACCCGCCAGCAACAGATTGAATCGCATGCTCGCAAGGCTGCGGAATATCTGAAAGAGAACAAGCCCGAACTTGCCGCGCCCCAGTTTGAGGCCATCGTCGCCCTCGATCCCAATAACGTGGACGCGCGCGGCAACCTTGGCGTGTTGCTGTTCTTCCAGGGGGCGTATGCGGATGCAATCCCTCAGCTGCGCGCCGCGCTGAAACTGAAGCTTACGCTGTGGAAGATCCAGGCTCTGCTGGGCATCGCCGAAAAGCGCACGGGCGACATTGAAGCGGGCCGGCGCGATTTGGAGCAGGCATTTCCGAAAGTGCCGGAAGAAAAGATCCGGATTCAGGCTGGGATGGAACTGATCGAAATCTATTCCGGGATGGGCGATCTGGATAGAGCTGGAGCAACGGTGAGCGTTCTGCGTAAGTTGGAACCGACGAATGAAGCTGTTCTCTACACTTCTTACCGGATCTATTCGGATCTTGCGGCAGAGTCCGTGCTCAGCTTGTCCGTGGTGAATCCGAACTCCGCCCGCATGCATCTTGCGCTGGCGCACGAATTGGCCAAGCGCGGAAACGCAGTGGAGGCCATCGAAAACTACCGAGCCGCGCTGAAGCTCGATCCGCAGTTGCCCGGACTTCATTTTGAACTGGCAGAAATGCTCAGCACCCTGGACACTGCCAAAGGCCGCGATGAAGCCGAAGAACAATATAAGGTCGCGTTGGCGGCGAATCCCGGCGATGAGCAGGCGGAATGCAGGTTGGGGGAGATAGCCCTGCAGCGCGACGACAGGAAAGAAGCCGACCAGCGTTTCAGCCGCGCCGTACAGCTGCAGCCTAACGATCCCGAAGCGAACATTGGCCTGGCGAAAGTCTTCATGACCATGGAGGAGCCGGAAAAAGCCGAACCACTTCTGCAACATGCGCTCCAGCTCGATCCCACAAGCCCCTTGGCTCATTTCCGCCTGAGCACGGTGTACCGGCAGACGGGACGCATCGCGGAAGCCAAGCACGAACTGGAGGAGTATCAGAAGTACAAAGAGATAAAGGAAAAGCTGCGGAAGATCTACAGCGACTTACATGAGGATCAAGGCCCGGACGAGCGGGAAAATAGCGGTCCGAAGAGTAACCAGTAAAGAGTAACCAGTAGCTGGAATTCAAGCCATGAACGCACTTCTCGCCACGGCGATATTACTATCGGCAGTCCCGGTATTCGCCAGTTCTTATTATCCCGGCCGCTTGGATGATGCAAAAGCAATTTACTTGACGCCCCAGAATTTTCCTGTCAAGGGTGACGGAATCGCGGACGATTCCGACATCCTGCAGCAAGCCATTAATACGGTTCAGGAAAAGACGAATCAGGGCATTCTGTTCGTTCCATCCGGGCGGTATCGGCTAACAAAAACGGTCTACATCTGGCCGGGGATTCGATTAATTGGCTTTGGCCCCGCCCGTCCGACATTTGTACTCGCTGCGAACACTCCAGGATTCCAGCAAAAGCCAGCCTACATGTTGTTTTTTGCGGGGGCTCGTCCGCGCGGCAGTGCGGCACCCCCAGATGCGCATCCCGGGACCTTCTACTCCGCAATCAGCAATATCGATATCGAAATACAGGACGGAAATCCCGGCGCCGTCGGCGTACGCGCTCACTACGCCCAGCACTGCTTTCTGGCGCACATGGATTTCCACATTGGTTCCGGACTCGCGGGCATTCACGATGGCGGCAACGTCGCACAAGACGTTCATTTCTATGGCGGCAAATATGGCATCTGGACTCGGAAGCCCTCCCCTGGATGGCAGTTTACGCTGATCGACACGACGTTTGAGGGCCAGCGCGAAGCCGCCATCCGAGAACACGAAGCCGGCCTTACGCTCATCCGTCCGCAATTCAAGAACGTTCCCACTGCCATTTCCATCGATCCCGAATACTCCGAAGAACTATGGATCAAAGATGGACGCATGGAAAATATCAGCGGACCCGCGGTGACGATCAGCAATGAAAACAATCCACGTACCGAGATCAACATGGAGAACATCGTCTGCCGGCGCGTTCCAACCTTTGCAGCCTATCGCGATAGCGGAAAGAAGGTTTCAGGCCCGGGGGAAGTGTATTCCGTTCACACGTTTTCTCATGGACTTCAATATCAGGATATCGGCTCAGAACCGGCGATTCGCGAGACTTACGAAACCTCAATCCTAAGTAGCCTGCCGGAGCCAGTTAAATCCGACATTTTGGATTTGCCCCCGATCGATACCTGGGTGAACCTCCGCACTCTGGGAGCCAAGGGTGACGGCACGAGCGACGATACCGACGCGTTGAGAAATGCTATCGCGCAACACCGAACCATTTACTTCCCTTCCGGTCAGTACCGGGTGACCGATACGATCAGCCTTCGGCCGGATACGGTTCTCATCGGACTGCACCCCAGCGTTACCCGCATCCTCCTGGCCGATTCCACTCCGGCCTTTCAGGGGGTTGGCAGTCCTAAGCCCCTGCTCGAAACGCCGGAGCGCGGTACAAATATTGTGACCGGTATCGGCCTCTACACCAACGGCATCAATCCGCGGGCGGTGGCCGCGAAATGGATGGCCGGCACGAATTCGATGATGAACGATGTTCGCTTTCTCGGCGGGCATGGCACCATCGATCCGAACGCCACCGCCGAACAAGCCTCTAAGGTGTGGAGTGAAATTTACAACAGCACGCATAGCGCAGATTCCAATCCCAACCGCCGCTGGGACGGGCAATATCCCAGCCTCTGGATTACCGGCGGCGGCACTTTCGTGGACCTCTGGACTCCCAGCACTTTTGCGCAAGCCGGCTTATATATCTCGAACACTTCCATTCCGGGACGAATCTACCAGCTATCGAGCGAACATCACGTGCGCAACGAAGTTATTCTCGACCAGGTTTCCAACTGGGAGATCTATGCTCTGCAAACCGAAGAAGAGCGCGGCGAGGGCAGCTTCGCATTGCCGCTGGAGATTCGGAATTCGAGCGATATTACCTTCGCGAATCTGCACATGTATCGCGTGGTGAGCAGCTACCAGCCTTTTAACTATGCGGTGACGGTGGCGAATTCCAGGAACATACGGTTCCGCAATGTCCATTGCTATAGTGACAGCAAAGTGTCGTTCGATAATTCCCTCTACGATCAGACCCACAATATTGAGATACGGCAGCGCGAATTTGCCTGGCTCACAATTTCCGGCGCCGCTCCTTCAGTGCCCGTAATGCAGCCCTCCCCCGTAACAGCCCCGGGCGCGAAGTTGGAGAAGCTGGCGAGCGGTTTCTTTAATATTTCCGGCGGAGCGATCGGTGGAACCGGGGATGTCTATTTCGTCGATGCAAAATGGCAAACCATATACTCCTGGTCGGCTTCTCGCCGCCAACTATCGAAAGTCCGCGACAATCCGCTCGATCCAGTGCAGTTATTTTTCGATAAAGCGGGCAATCTGATGGTGGTTTCGTATGCCGGAGCGGGAACCGTGTATACGTTCAAACCCGGCGCCAGCGATGACATCGTCGTCTTACTGAAACCCTTGCCAGCCACGCCACGCCCAGGAATGACCCCGGTTCTTCCCGTCGACTACTGGCGCAACGAGAACGATTTTCTGGAAACGATTACCGCCGCGCCGCCCTATCAATTTATTTCTCCGGACGGAACAACTTTTCTACCCGCGGGAGCGGACTTTGTGACCGGCGCGCTCTATTACGGGTCGAAGTTGAACAACACTTTGCGAGCCTTTGGCTTGGCGCCAGCAATCGCAGGGCAACCCTATTATGTGACCGATGAAAATGGAGAGAAGACCTACTCTGCGCGCGTTGGCGACGATGGAACCATTTCGAATCTGAACTTATTCGCCGAGCGCGGCGGAGAGAGCGTTGCGCGGGATGATCAAGGAAACGTCTATATCGCCGCAGGCCAGGTCTATGTCTATAACTCAAAAGGCGAAATGATCGACACCATCGATATTCCAGAGCGGCCGTCGCAATTGTTGTTCGGGGGGAGCGATGGCCGTACGTTGTTCGTGCTGGCGCGAAGCTCCCTTTACGCCGTTCAAACCCGCGATCGAGGACGTTGAAGTTAGCATTTTTGGAAGGCTCATATATGACACGACAAACCACACGCAGAAATTTTCTTGGACTCTCAGCCTTGGGACTTGCCGCGGCGGTTACTCCTGGCGAGCTGGCATGGCCGGCATTCGCGTCGACGGGACGCGCGCAGGAAACTGCGACGGCCGGTTCCGAGATTTCCGTCTGGGTTACATCCGGTGAAGAACGATTTGCCGCCGCCCCTAAGGTAGCCTGGCGTCCGGTGTCGCAGACCAGCGCCTCGGATCAGCTTCGGCTTAACCCCGGCACAAAGTATCAACCCATATTAGGATTTGGCGGCGCTTTTACTGACGGCACCTGCTACATGTTTAATCAGCTGGCGCCCGCGGTGCGCGAGAGTCTATTCCATGAACTTTTTCATCCCTCGGAGATGGGCCTGAGCACTGGCCGCATCTGCGTGGGAGCGAGTGACTATTCAACGAAAGTGTATAGCTACGATGATGGCGAACCCGATCCCAACCTGACGCGATTTTCCATCGAGCACGATCGCGAATACATTTTGCCCATACTGCGGCAGGCCCGGCAGTCAAATCCTGATCTGTTTCTTTTTTCGACTCCCTGGAGCCCGCCCGGATGGATGAAGTTCAACCACTCGATGCTGGGCGGATCCATGCGCCGATCTTACTTGGACGCTTATGCGCAGTACTACCTGAAGTTTCTGCAAGCGTACGCGGAGGGGGGCGTGTCCGTACAAGCCTTGACCTCACAAAATGAAGTGGATACCGATCAGGACGGGAGGATGCCCGCGTGCGCATGGCCGCAGGAATACGAAATTGAATTTATTCGCGATCACTTAGGACCGCTTTTAGAGGCTAACCAACAACCGACGAAGATCTGGATTCTGGACCATAATTACAATTTGTGGGGCCGCGTCGTGGACATGCTCGGGGATCAAAAACTGCGCAAGTATACGAATTCAGTTGCGTGGCACGCATACGCCGGAACGCCCGACATGATGAGCAAGGCTCACGATGCCTATCCCGATGCGGAGATGCATTGGACGGAAGGCGGCCCGGACTACACCGATCCGGCTTATCTGACGGATTGGTGCAAGTGGGGCACAACCTTCAGCGAAGTTTTGAAGAACTGGTGCCGCTCGATCACCTCGTGGAACTTGGCGCTCGATGAACACGGACGCCCGAACCTTGGACCCTTTCCCTGCGGCGGCGTGGTGACGATCAACTCGCAGACCAAAGAGATCACGCGCAGCGGGCAATATTGGGCCTTTGCGCACTATTCGCGGCTGGTGCGGCGCGGCGCGCGGCGCTTTGACTCGCAGACCGCCAGCGCCGATCTTAAGCAGGTTGCATTTGAAAATCCCGATGGCCAGCGGGTACTGGTTGTGACTAATCAAGGGCCTGCGCGAACCGTCCAATTAGAACTGGCCGATAGGTCGGCTGTGGTTCCGCTGAAGGCGAATTCGTTGACGACTTTGGCCTGGACATAGATTCTCTTAAAGACAGGTATTTCTATACTGTTCCGTTAACGGGGTCATTTGGTCGCGCTCTTCGTTTTCACCTTCTGCGTCGATTCGCGCACGATTAACTCGGGCTCCACTACGATTTGTCTCCGGTAACGCTCGGACCCATGCAGTCGATTGAGAACGCATTGTGCTGCGATCCTGCCCATATTTGAAAGCGGCTGGCGGATCGTAGTTAGCCTCGGATTATTGAATTCCGCTGCCCGGATGTCGTCGAAGCCTATCACCGATATATCGTGAGGTACGTTTAATCCGAAGTCTTGAAGCGCGCGTATCGCGCCAATGGCGGACATGTCGTTAAATGCGACTACCGCGGTAAAAGATTTGGCCCCGGAAAGCAATTGCTGCATAGCGGGATAGCCTAGCTCAGGGGAGGAGATGTCGCGATCCAACTGAACGGTGAGTTCGGGTCTGATGGAAATGCCAATTTGACGCGCCACCAGGACCAGGCAGCGCCAGCGTTCGTCGGAATCCGAACTGAATGACTGGCCGCGCATGAAAGCGATGCGCTGGTGTCCCAGAGAATGCAGATGAGTCAGGATGAGTTCCGCGGCAAAGCGGTGGTCGAGTATTACGTGGGTGACCCCCTGGACAGCGTGATTACCCGCGACCGCTACGACCGGCACCGGCAAGGGATGGATCAATCGGGTATCAATCGCAATCAGAGCTTCAGCGCCGCGGCCCAGCAGCATCCGGCTGTACTCTTCAATGAGATTCTCCCGGTGCCGGTGGTGGGCAGTGAAATAAAAATATCCCGCCTCCATCAAATGATCTCCGATGCCGCTCATTACCTGGGTGTGGTAGCCGTCCCCGAGCTGGGGAACTAATATTCCGATGGCTTGAGTACGGCGGCTGCGCAGGGAGCGAGCCAAGAGACTCGGCTGATAATTCAGCTCTTTGGCGGCGGCCTTGATGCGGTCGCGAGTGGCCTGCGGAATGGATCGCCCTGGGACTTCGTTCAGTACGACAGAAACTGTCGCTGGGTTTAAACCGAGGTGCTCAGCCAATTTCTTTAAGCTGGTCGCTCCGTCTCTCGCCAATCTCTTCTTCGCCATGGGTCGGTGTTTTGTTCTATCGAAGATTAACCTTTTTATCGAAGTGAGGTGAAATCATACGATTTCCACCCTCGCGCCCGCTTCGACGCGCAGTATAGAAATCCTGGCGACCGTAGCCTGCGATTTTACTCTGTGCGTAGTCGCGCCGTAGCAGCTTTACCGAAATCGGTCCCATAATCTCGGACTTTGGCATGCCCTATGCTTCTTTACCATTCGGAGACGCAATAGCAGGCCCACGACCGCCGCTGCGAGAAAAGCTTGCTGCGAGTTGTCAACCCACAAAAGGTCAGGTTCGAACTGAGTCTGGGTGGGCATTTTCGCATAAATCGGACCTCTTATTCGTCGATTCCGACGACTGAGACTCGGCATTGCCTAGCGAGCTATCCGGTTTTCGTAACAAACTTCTGCAGCCGTGCATGGTACGCGCGGACAGGAGGGTTCGCTATACTGTCGCTAAGCTACGACGGATGAACGCAATACGCTCCAAAACTTGTCCGTCGGTTAGCTCCTGTTCTACTTTCGTAACGAAACGAACTTCATTGCTTACCTTTAGGCCCTGCCGAGTTAGATTTACGCCCGCCTTCTAACACTCCACCAAAACAGACTGCAGGGGCGCTTTCGGTGGGGACCCTTTAGCTTTCTCGAAACGCAAGCGTATCTGCCGTTCGGCCTGCAGACTGTTCAGCCAGCGGAACAAGATACTGACTGCCGCTGCGCCGGAACCTTGGTTACGTATTTCAGATCACTAACTTCCGGAGGGCTCTATGAGCAACGGTGAACAATACGACGTCTGCGTAATCGGAAGTGGTCCAGCCGGATCTACCGCAGCCACCTTTGTGGCCATGCGCGGCCATCGCGTCCTTCTGATTGAAAAAGAGGCCCTGCCGCTTTACAAGATCGGCGAGTCTCTGCTTCCCGCTACGGTTCATGGGATCTGCGGCATGTTGGGCGTGACCGAAGAGTTGAAGCGTCAGAATTTTGTCCGCAAACTGGGAGGCACTTTTCGTTGGGGCAGGAACAAGGAACCTTGGACTTTCGCATTCGCGGAGTCTTCAAAATTTCAAGGGCCCACCTCCTATGCGTATCAAGTTGAACGAATCAAGTTCGATGCGATCCTGCTCAATAACGCAAAGCGCAAAGGGGTTGAAGTTCGCGAACAACACACCGTGCAGGACTTGCTCTTCGAGGAAGACAGGGTGTGCGGAGTGAAGCTTCTGGACGACTCGGGCAGGGAAGAGACGATACGAAGCCGGTACGTGGTGGACGCGTCCGGTCACACCAGCAGCGTCGCGCGCCACGCCGGGCAACGGATATACTCCAAGTTCTTCCGAAACATTGCCGTGTTTGCTTACTTTAGAAACGCCGACCGGTTGCCGGGAGCAAATTCAGGCAACATCTTTTGTGCGGCTTTCGAAAAGGGCTGGTTCTGGTTTATACCTCTCTCCAAAACTCTGACGTCCGTTGGCGCTGTGGTCGGTGAGGAGCATTCATCTCTATTTCACCGCGGACATGAGGAGGCGCTTGCCGAGTTGATTGCTTCCTGCGCCCCGATTCAAAGTCTCCTGAGCAAGGCGGTTCGGTGTAACGATGCTCCGTATGACCAGATTCGCATACGCAAGGATTATTCCTACTGCCACAGCAGCTTCTGGAGGCCGGGTCTGGTTTTGATCGGGGATGCGGCATGCTTCATCGATCCCGTGTTTTCATCGGGAGTGCATCTTGCCACGTATTCCGCATTACTCGCGGCAAGATCGATCAATACGCGTCTGGCAAACTGCTTAAACGATGAGGCCGCATTTCAGGAATTTGAGGCTCGCTACAGGCGGGAGTACAGGTGCTTTTATGATTTCCTGACCGCCTTCTACGATTTGGACCAGGACTTGGAAAGCTACTACTGGTCGGCGCGAGTCATGATGAACTCGCAAGAGCAAGGCAACCACGCCTTCCTTAGTCTCGTAGGCGGAGATGCCAGCGGCGAACTCTCACACACCTGTGAAGTCGATAAAGGCAAGCGTGGATTGGACAGCAAGCAAATCTTTCCAGCGGCAGCGGGAATGTCCGCCGATATGTACGTCGAAAGCGGCCATCAGTCAACGGAAAGAAAGCGATTCTGGAATGAGCTCAACACCGAGGGTTTTCAGCTGCAGCTGCGGGCCGTGCTTAAGAGTTCTGCGCCTCCTGAGCAGCCAATGTTCAGGAATGGGCTGGTTCCATCGGCGGATGGTCTTCACTGGTTGCAACCCGCGGCGATGGCTGTTTCCCGCGTCTAAGCGTCCCTAGGTCGAGACCGAGTTTCAGATATGACTGTTGAACGACACCGTAGCGCCTCCTGCGCACGGTCATTTACTTCGCCGATGTCCAGGCGCGCAGCGGTTGTCCAGCGCGGGCGCGACGTCTCCGCTTCTTCCTCCGGATCATCAACCCGGCCGCCCGATACACCCGATGCACTCTTGTGGTTCACATACTCTCCCGAGCGGCTCAACATCGGGAACAGCAGACTTTCCTCCATCGGATTGTTCTGTCGCCTCTCCGACGCTAACGTCGCGGAACGCTACTTTTGGCCCGGTCATAACTCGGTTGAATGTTGAGTATCCGGCGCGAAGGGAAGCTGGAAATCCGATTTGCGCCCGCGACCGTATTCATCGTGTAGGCGGCTCCGCAGCTAGTCCGCGGGCAGTGGCCGCCATCTCAGGATGAACTGCGCGTAACCAATGTAAATCCTGAGTTCCTATGACCTAGCGAGGCTGGAATGGACAGGTGGTTACTTATTCTTCCGATCCTTTGTGCCGCATCAACATGGTCCCAGATTGTGCCCGCGCAAACAGTTGGGTCGACCTCACTCGGTCCAGTTTCACAGACCGACCAGCAGATTCGGACACTGCAAGATCAGGTGAAGCGAGCGCCCGGTGATTACTCACGATATGACGGTTTAGGTTCTGCCTTCTTTCAGAAGGCCAGAGAAACTGGAGATATTGCGTATTACGACTTGGCCGAACGGACGCTTATCCAGGCCCTGGCTCTGGCGCCGCAAGACTTCCGTGCGGCCGATCCTCTGGTTCACTTGGCGTTGGTGTATATGGGCGAACATCGCTTCTTGGACGCCCTGAGCTATGCTCAAAGGGCCATCGCCACAGGCTCGGGAAATGCGGCCGCATTCGCCATCGAAGGGGACTCCTATACCGATATGGGCGACTATGACGAGGCCGCAACTGCCTATAACACCGCGCAGTCTCTTGGGCGGGCAACCTCGTCCCCCTTGGCGCTGGCCTACACAAACGACAGTCGCATGGCGTATTTGCACTTCCTGCATGGAGATTCCAACGAAGCGATCCGGCTGATGAGGAGCGCCATCGCGGCCGCGCTGCAAGCTAATATTCCGCGAGAAAATCTGGCTTGGCTGTATTTCGAATTGGGCGAGCGCTATTTTCAAACCGGAGACTTGGAAAATGCCGATTTGTCGTATCACTCCGGCATGGCAGCCGACCCCAATCACTATCGCTCCATCGCCGGCCTGGCGAAGGTTCGAGCCGCGCAGGGGAAACTCGAAGAATCCATTCAGCTCTATCGACGCTCGATTAACATCATCCCGTTTCCGGCGTACGTCGCTGAGCTGGGCGACGTTTACAAGAAGGCCGGACGTGCCGCGGAAGCTCAGCAGCAGTATGACCTGGTCGAATATATCGGACACCTCGGCAAGTTGAATCAAGTGCTGGCCAATCGGGAACTGGCGCTGTTCTATGCGGATCACGGAATAAAGCTGACCGAAGCACTGGAGCTTGCTCGAAACGAATTTGAAGTGCGGCACGATATTTACACCTGGGACACACTGGCATGGGTCCTCTACAAAAATGGCAGATTCCCAGAAGCAGCTGAAGCAATCAAGAAAGCTCTCGCTCTGCATACCAACGATTCGCTGCTGCTGTTTCATGCCGGCATGATCTACCACAGCCTGGGCAAGGATTCCGAGGCGGAAGATTTTCTGAATCGTGCCTCGAAAGCTAACCCGCGCTTTCACGTCTTTTACGCTGAAGTGGCCAGCCAAACTCTGGAAGAGATATTCCGATCGCACGATCGGGTTTTGAGGTCGAAGAATGCAGAGCAATAACGAGATATGCCGTCCTTGCCGGTCGCGAATGATTTTGTTTCTGTTTGTGCTGCTCTTGGGCGGCGCAACATCGTTCGCCCATCCCATGGGAAATTTCAGCGTCAATCATTATTCAAAGGTCACCATCAAACAGGGCTCGATTGAAGTCGTCTACTTGATCGATATGGCCGAGATTCCAACTTTTCAGGAGATTCGGCAGTTCAATATTACTCCCAGGGCAGACGACCCGAGCGCCACCCAATACCTCGAGAGACAGGAGCAACTCTTGAAGCAAGGGCTTTCCTTGGAGGCCGACGGCCAGCCAGTCATTCTGGATACGATCTCTCGCGAGGTGAAATTTACCGACGGCGCCGGCGGCCTGCCCACGATGAAGCTCGGTTTCGTGTTCCGGAGCAAACTAAATGTGACTGCCGGTACTCACAAACTCTCCTACTCAGATAACAATTTTCCAGGGCGGGCAGGTTGGAAGGAGATTGTGGTGCTTGGCGAAGGAGTCACGATTGTGGACAGCTCCGCTCCAGCCACCGACCGCAGCCACGAACTGACTAACTATTCCAGCGACGCTTTGAATAGCCCACCGCAGCAACTGTCCGCGCTGGTCGGCTTTAGTACTTCACTGGAAGGGCCGGCGAGTAATGCTTCAATTCAGCCGTCTTCCAAAAGCCCGACATCTCAAGAAGGCGAACGGGCACATACTGCGTCATACCCTGTCCGTCGAAGAGTTACTTCCACCTCGAGCCATTTGAAAAGCGCTCAGACCGTGTCCGGCGATCTTGCGACATCCAGCGTTGCTCCCGTGTCACCTGCGGAGCGCCCGAAGAACACGCCGCGTAGTCGTTTCACAGAGCTCATCTCCACCCAAGGCAAGTTGAGCTTCTGGGTATTGTTCTCCGCGGCTTTGATCGCTGCCGGGTTGGGTGCGCTGCATGCGCTCGAGCCGGGGCATGGTAAAACTATCGCTGCCGCTTATCTTGTAGGTTCACGCGGAACAGCGAGACATGCGGTGTTGCTCGGCATCGTGGTTACGGCTTCGCACACGGCAGGCGTATTTCTGTTAGGTGCGGTAACACTCTACGCTTCAAGGTACATCGTCCCTGAGCAGCTCTACCCCTGGCTTGGGGCAATTTCCGGTCTGAGCGTTGCCGGCCTTGGCATCTTCATTTTTCTAAGACACTTGACTGGAGAAACGGGAGAGCATTCCCATACACGTGGAGAGCGGCATTCCCACTGGTTCCTCTCCATGTTCACGCAGACCATGTTCACGCGGGCCACTGCCCTGAATTCGGCGAACGACGATGCTGTTTCCGGCGAGCCGAAGACAAAGGAGCGATCCTTATCTTTGCGCGAACTCTGCATGTTGGGCATTACCGGGGGCATTGTGCCTTGCCCAGCGGCGTTGGTGGTGCTCTTGAGTGCGTTCTCCCTGCATCGCATAGGTTTCGGGTTGTTCTTGATCACCGCATTTAGTCTTGGCTTGGCCGCCGTACTGGTGATCGTCGGGTTGGGAATGGTTTACGCGAAAGGCTTGATGTCCTCGCGTGTGGGTAGCGGCAGTCCCGCCCTGCGGTATCTTCCCTTGTTGTCCTCCGCTTTCATGGTTGTACTAGGTGTGGGGATAATCGCTTCTGCAGCCGGATCCTTGCACCTCGGGCAGGATTTTCTGTCCCAGAACAAACTTGTCCCTTTCGTGACCGTTGTTTTGCTCGGGTTGTTCCTGGGAATGCGCCATTCCACCGACGCCGATCATGTGGTTGCGGTCTCGACCATCGTAAGCCGCCAAGGCTCTGTCAAGAGCTCGGCTACGGTCGGATTGCTCTGGGGATTGGGGCACACTCTGACAATTTTCTTCGTAGGCTCCGCCATTATCGTCTTCGGTGTCGTTATCCCACCACGGTTGGGATTGTCCATGGAGTTCTGCGTAGCCCTGATGCTCATTCTACTGGGAGTGTTGAATTTGACCGGTGTAATGAGTTGGATTACCAATCGCCTTACTCCCGTAAAAACGGTTTCGGTGGCGAGTGTGGAACCGCGGCACTTCTCAGGTGGCGAAGACACTGGCAAAAAAAAGTTCGAGGGCTTCGCGTGGGTGCAATTGCTCATCGATCGAACCGTCGGCAAGATGGGGCTTTATCAGACCATGCGGCCGTTAGTTGTGGGTCTGATACATGGTTTAGCCGGTTCCGCAGCGGTTGCCCTGTTAGTGCTTTCCACCATTAAAGATCCACTCTGGTCAACGGCCTACCTGCTCGTGTTTGGTTTGGGTACGATGGTGGGAATGATGCTGATGACTGCGGCAATTGCGCTTCCGTTGGTCTACGCGGGAAAGAAATTCTTCCAACTAAACCGGCATATGGCTGTTCTTTCGGGCCTGGCCAGCGTGGCTTTCGGCATGTTCCTGGTTTACCAAATCGGTTTCGTGGACGGGCTATTTACTTCGCACGTGCACTGGATACCACAGTAGTTTCGTCTCACTTATTTTGAATTAAGTGTGGCATGGTTTTGTAAGTCGAAACTAGTCTGACTATCTTCAGCAAATAAAGTCGAAAATCTTCAATCCACTCGGGAGTTACGACCGTACCTGAGTTACGCAGATGGATTACGGTGTCCGCGACGGTGTCGTCCCACCCCGCCCGCGGATTCGAACTACCGGGAAACGTCTACGAATCTTCAACCAGGAAAAGACAATGAAAAAGCTAAAGCCAATCCTGGCGCTCGCGATGTCGCTGTTCATGCTGGCACCTTCCAGCCTGTTCGCGTCAAGTCATCGCGAAGCGCCTATTACGGCATTGGACCATTCCGCCGATGTTACGGACTGGTACGCCTTTGTCAGCTATGACAACCCTAACAACGTCACTTTTATCTTGAATGTTGATCCGCTCCTCGAGCCGGCCAACGGACCCAATTATTTTCCCTTCGACCCCAATGTGCTATATCAGATGCTGATCGACAACAATCAGGACGGAATTCCAGACGTTGTCTTCCAATTCCGCTTCAACACTGAAATTCGCCAGCCCAATCTATACACCGGATTTATCGGTGGCATCAACGGAGTTCCGCAGATCACTTCACTGACCGGCCCCGGTTCTGGGGGTTTGAGCCTGCGCCAGACTTACACCGTAACTATGGTCAAAAATGGCCAATCAACCTGCCTGAGCTGCGGACAAACGCTTTACGCGGTGCCGTCGAACGTAGGCCCGGAGACCATGCCAAACTACCAGGCGCTATTCAACCAGGGAATTTACAGCCTGGGCAATGGCATTACCGCATGGGCGGGAACTGCGGACGACCCGTTCTTCATCGATTTGGGCGCGGCATTTGACTCGCTCAACTTCCGTGCGGGAGTGGGCCCGATTCTGTCTCAGGCCATCGATGACGACAACATCCACAACTATGCCCCGGACGCCGTGGGCGGCTACAACGTCAATTCCATTGTGCTGGAAGTCCCCATCACGATGCTGACGGTGGACGGCCAACTTCACGGCTCTGGCGACAAGCGAGCTGTCATTGGGACCTATGGCAGCACCTCACGCAATCACATCACGGTGCGGCGCTCGCCCAATCCCGACCAGAATTTTGGCGCTTTTCAGCAAGTCAACCGCGAAGGCAATCCGCTGATCAACGAACTGATTATTGGCACGGGTTCAAAGGACCGCTTCAGCATGGACCTTCCAGTCAACGACGTGCAGTTCGCAAAGTTCGTTCTGAATCCCGAACTGGCCGCCATATTCAGCTCGCTCGGCGTTCCGGTTCCACCCAATCCTCGCACCGATCTGCTTATCCTGGCTCAGTATGAGGCTCCGATCTGTCCAGGTTGCGGACCGGGCGACCTAGGCCCCGTTGCGGATCTGCTGCGGCTCAACACCGGCATACCACCGACTGCGGTGGGCAGCCAGCTGCGGCTCGGCTTCATCGCCGGCGATTCGGCCGGCTACCCCAACGGACGCAGGCCGATCGACGATGTGTTTGACATCTCCGCCCGTGCTGTCGGCGGCATCCTGGTCAATTCCGTAACATACGGGACGCGGCTCGGAGATGGCGTACAAACCAAAACGGAAGGCTTCAACAACTCCTTCCCCTACGTCATGCCGGCGAACAGTGGACGGAACAGCGCCCATACCGGACCCGGACAGGCAGGCTGCACTGGCGACCCCAACGGCATCTGCCCCATACAGTAGTGAACCCTCGTGGCCTCTGTTCGACCGGACAGTGGCCACGATTTTCCCAACCGAAACGAGGCCCTGCCATGAAAAAAAGTTTCCTAGTCTTCTGCCTGTTTCACGCCGCCCTCGCTGCCGCACAAAGCGGATCAGCGCCGGCAAACACCAATCTCTCACCCGCTGAAATTGAACTCGCCCAAGCCAGGAAAGCGATCCTCGAAAAGCCCACGGAGTACACGGCCTACAACCTTCTCGCGACCGGCTTGCTTCGCAGCGCACAGAAAACTTTCGATGCCGTCATCTACGCTCAAGCGGAAGAGGCAGTAAAGAAATCTTTGGAATTGGCCCCGAACAATTTCGATGCTGAGAAAATACAAGCTTCGATCTTGCTGGCCGAACATGAGTATCCCGCCGCGCTGGAGCTTGCCAAGGCCTTAAACAAAAGGGTTCCCGATGATGTCATGGTCTACGGCTTGCTGACCGACGCCAACGTCGAACTCGGCAATTACGAGGATGCCGAGGACTCGGCACAGTGGATGCTCAACCTTCGTCCCGGCAATCTGCCCGCCTTGACCCGCGCCGCTCATCTCCGCGAACTCTTTGGTGATCCAGAAGGGGCGCTCGACCTATTCGACCTGGCGTATCAGTCTACGCCGCCAACCGAAATCGGCGAGCGCGCGTCGATCCTCACGCAGATGGGCTATCTTCGATTGGCTTCCGGCAATACCGAAGCCGCGGAGAAATTCTTCAGCCATGCTCTGCAATCGTTTCCAAACTATCCCTCCGCTTTGGGAAATCTTGCCCAGGTTCGTATTGTGCAGAAGCGTTACGCAGAAGCAGTACTGCTCTTACAGCAACGCTATCAGTCTGAGCCACGGGCTAAAAACCTCTATGACCTCGCAGAGGCGCTTCATCTAGCAGGATGCCCCAGCGAAGCGAAGCAAGCATTCGCCGAATTCGAGACGAAATCTCTGGCGGAGTCCCACCGTAATGATAATTCCAACCGCGAACTCGTCTTCTACTACGCTGACCATGTGCATCGGCCGGCCAACGCGCTGGACGTGGCACAACGAGAGTACGCCTGGCGTCATGATGTATATACGCTCGACGCTTATGCCTGGGCATTGCACATCAGCGGTAAGGATGCGGAAGCCCGCAAGCAGATTGAGACCGCCCTGGCCGTCGGAATTCGCAACTCAGAAATATTTCTGCATGCGGGAGAAATCGCTTTGAGCGTGGGAGACGCCCAAGCGGCGGAGCGTTACCTGAAGCAGTCAGCCAGCATGAACGCGGTCGAGTCAGAGCAGGCGGCAGCTAAAAAATGACGAATTCATTCGGATTCCCGGGCATGTCCTCCCACAGAAGGAAGAATGTTACTGTGAGTTCGATTTGGACGAGACATCTTCATGCACCGCTTTGGCGGGCGGGATTTCGACTCCAGGCGGGTAGATGAGAATCTGCACCTTACCCCAGCCTGCGTCTTCATTGCCGTCCGCTTTTTTCCCTTCTCCTAGAGTCTTTAGCTGGCTGTCGTCAAACCCGAAATTCTCGACGAGGTACTCGCGTATCACCATGGCTCGCGCTTCCGTTAGAGTCAGATCCTTTTGAGTATCGCCTTCCTTACCGGCGGATACCACAACCACTGCACAGCCAAACTGACTATCCGCCAGGAACTCGCCGCTGGCCTTAAGGGATTTCTGGTTTTTCAGCTTGGCCGAATTTTGCTTGTCGAAAAGCTGTTTCGCCGGGTAGGTGAACTCCTTGATCGGTGTTCCTTGCGGCAGCCGTTGGATCTCATATTTTGCAAGCTCGGTCGAGTCTTCGTAGCCCCGATTCTTGAAGTATCCGCGGACGAAGAAGTTGTGCTTCAAGGCCTCCATATTTTCTTGAAAGTCGGTGACCCCGGCTTGCGCCTGCTCCATGGTCTGGTTCAATGTGCTCGTGGTCTCGGCCAGGTTGTTGTAGAGTTTTTTGTCATTTACAAGCGCTCCCACTGTTCCCTCGCCTCGATCGATTTTTGCGCTGATCGAGTTCAGATGTTCCGTGGCGCGAGTGGTGTTCTGAATGGCTTGCTGGCTGCTATCCAGGATGCCGCTTGTCTTCTGAAGAAGATCTGCCATCTCCAGCGGCGGGCGGCTCGCGATGATGTCGCCATTGCGCACGTCGGCAGCGCCAGCCGTTCCCACCGAAATCGCCAAATACTGATTTCCTAGAAGCCCCTCGGTTTCGATGGTGGCTACTGAATCTCGCTTGATAATCTCATGCGTCGAATTCTGCAGATCCATAATCACCGTGACTTTGTCACCAGGTTTGTGCGGCAATAAAATGCTACGTACTGTGCCAACGTGAACTCCCCCCAACCGCACGTCCCCTCCGGCATCCAGCCCCACGACATCGGCAAACTGCGACTTGAGTTGATACGTGGAACTGAAAAGATACTGCTTGCCCCCAATAATAAAGATGCCAGTCACCAAAATTGCTAGTGTCGCAACTATGAACATTCCCAGCCGCACCGCCCTCGCCATAGGTTCTCCTAAGAATGCTTTAAGAATTCTCGAACGAACTCAATGTCACTTTCTTGAAGCTCTTCAAAACTGCCATTGATCACTACTTTTCCTTTATCGAGCAAGGCCAGGCGGTTCGCAATGGTTTTCGCGCTATGCAAATCATGGGTAACAACGATGGAAGCCATGTGATGTTCTTGCTGAAGCTTGAGGACCAATTCGTCAATCTCTCCCGAACTGATCGGATCAAGGCCAGCCGTCGGCTCGTCGAGCAAGAGAATGTCGGGCTCCAGGGCGAGAGCCCGCGCCAGTCCCACGCGCTTTTGCATTCCTCCGGAAATATCCGATGGCATCTTTGCCAAGGCATCCTCCATACCCACTTCCGCCAACAGTTGCAGCACTCGACCGCTTTGCTCCGACTTGGACATTTCCCTCTTGTGATGCTGCAGTGGGAAAGCTACGTTCTGCTCCACGTTCAGCGAGTCATAAAGAGCGGCGTGTTGAAACAGAAAACCCATCTTCTTCCGCACTCCGCCGAGTTCATCGAGAGTGAGATCCGAAATTTCCTGGCCGTGAACACGAACCGATCCAGAGTCCGGTTTCTCCAGGCCAATGAGGATTCTCAACAGCACGCTCTTGCCGGTACCGCTGCGGCCCAGCACCGCCAGGGTTTCGCCGCGATTTACGGTCAGGCTGACTCCATCCAGAACCTTCTGACTTCCGAAAGATTTATGCAAATTCTGCGCTGCGATTGCGGGCGCCTCGTCTTCTCGCTCTTCGACTCGCCTGGTCTCAAGTGCAGGTGCAATTGGTCGAATCGTAGTCATAAAGTTCGCAGCCCTATGGACAAACAACGGTCACGGGAAAAAAATCAAAATAATCTTCACCAACACAACATCGGCTAATATCACGAAAAGCGAGGACAGGACCACGGAACTGGTGGCTGCCCGGCCGACCCCCGCCGCACCTCCCTGTGTCCGCATTCCTTGAAAACAGGCGATCAGACCGATGATGAGGCCAAACACTGCGGTTTTAAACGTCGGCGGCAGGAAGTCATTGAAGTCGGCGCCCTTAAAACCGCTATTAATAAATTGATGGAGCGAGAGAGGCTCAACCAACGCCTGCGCAAGCCAGCCCATCAAGACCCCGCACGAGTCGGCGGCCAGAGTTAACAATGGCAGCATCAGGATGCAAGCAAGTATGCGAGTAGCCGCCAGCAGCCTATATGGATTTACCGCCGATGCTTCGATGGCATCGATTTGCTCGGTTACCTTCATCGATGCCAACTCCGCACCAATGCCCGCGCCCACCCGGCCACTTACGACTAGACCGGTAATGATTGGGCCCGTCTCATGAATAACGGAGAACACGATAGCAGCGGGAAGCAGTGACTTAGCGCCAAATCGAGTCAAGCTGTATCGCGCTTCCATCGACAGGACAATTCCGGTGGCCGCCCCGGCCAATGCAACTAACGGCAGAGACTTTGATCCGATCTCATCGAGTTGAACGAAAAGTTCGCGGAATTCGAAAGGAGGCGCAATGGCAGCCCGCAAAACTCGCCAGAAAAATATGCCGAGATCCCCGAACCATCCGAAGAACTGGTCGATCATCCCTCTGCTGACAACCGCGCTAGAAGGCATAATTTCTTGAGCGATCCTGTTGAGTGTCCATATTCACGCCAGCTTTCTCCCTGATCAGGGCGTCCAGGCTGGCGCTATGTGGGCTGTATTAAGATGCAATTGCGAAAGCAAAGAGCAGGGAGACTCGCAATAAATCAGCTTTTTCTGCCGGCCACATTCCCTTAAATGGCAAAAATCCTTGGCTCCCTCCCCAAAACATGCCCGTCTCCGCAACCTTTCGTCCTGAAGGCGATATTCTTCTACGAACCGGACTCGAGAGAGGTCTGCTCGTTACAACGAAAACTTAGCGGGTTTTAATAAGAACAAGGTCAAGCCGCGATGGCCGAAACCCAGCCTCTGATTGCATTGCCTTCGCCGCTCGTCCTGCGGGAACCCGGACTTCGCATGTGCCGTCCATCTGGGCACGCTTGACACGGACTTCCCCCTTGCATAGAGTCTCTGAGTTCGAGAGCGGAGACAAGGGTAGAAACCATGAAACGCGTTGCAGCTTATCGCGCGGTGTATCCGGGGACCCAACCGAGTCATCTTCATCCGCCGTATGTATCGTCGATCAAGCGTGCGCCCACGAAACCGCAGGTGCCAATTCCCTACACGCTGTCCGAGGTCACCGGGCCAGCATTCGGGCCCGAAATCGTAGCGCCTAAGGCGAACGATTTGACGCGGCAGCACTCTGGGGAGCCGATGGGTGAGCGGATCATTGTGAGCGGGCGCGTGCTCGACGAAAACAGTCGTCCTCTGGCGAACACACTGGTGGAAATCTGGCAGGCGAATGCGGCGGGCCGGTATCTGCACGAAGGCGATCAACATAAAGCACCGCTGGATCCGAACTTCACCGGGTGCGGACAAGCTGTCACCGACGCCGAAGGCTGCTATCGCTTCGTCACGATTCGTCCCGGCGAGTACCCTTGGCGCAATCACTACAACGCCTGGCGGCCGGCTCACATTCACTTCTCTCTGTTCGGTCCGGCGTTTGCTACGCGCCTGGTGACGCAGATGTACTTTCCCGGTGATCCGCTGATTCCGTTTGACCCGATCTTCAATTGCACCGCGGATGAGAAAGCCCGCAACCGGCTGATCTCCGTGTTCGACTGGGAGACCACCATGCCGGAACACGCGCTGGGTTACAGGTTCGATATCATCTTGCGGGGCCGCGAAGCCACACCGATGGAGGAATAAATGAGTTTGCAGGCGACCACCTCGCAGACGGTTGGGCCATATTTCAAGATTGGCTTCCAGTGGTTGAACCGTGACAATCTGGTCGGCGAAGGTGTTTCCGGCGAACGCGTCACGATTCAAGGCCAAGTCTTCGACGGCGACGGAGTTCCGGTTCCAGATGCGATTCTGGAGATCTGGCAGGCCAATGCACACGGGAAATATGACCATCCAGAAGACATCCAGGACAAGCCGCTGGAGCCGGGGTTCAAAGGATACGGCCGTGTGCCGACATCCGCAGAGGGAGCGTTTCGTTTTGTCACGATCAAGCCCGGCCCCGTGCCCGGCCCGGACGGAAAGGAGCAGGCGCCGCATCTGCTGGTTTCTGTGTTCATGCGTGGAGTGCTGCGGCGATTCGTAACGCGAATTTACTTCCCCGATGAACCACGCAATGACGCGGACTTTATTCTAAATTTGGTGGACCCGGCGAGGCGTTCAACGTTGATTGCGAAGAAAGTGGCGGGTGCTCCCGGCGCGCTGGAATGGAACGTTGTATTGCAGGGACCGGAAGAAACGGTATTTTTCGACTTGGGATTGTAACAACTTGGATGGCCTTATTGGATCCACTCTTCGGTTTAGCGGCAAGGGGCGAACGTCTATCGAATATTCGGACACTCTCCGACGGAACGCTACAGTCGAAGCAGTCGTCACCGGCGTGCGGCGACTGCTACGAAAAGAATCTGTTTAACGCTGTTCCCCAAACTGATCCATTAATCGACGGTAACCCCGATCCCTGGCTTGCGCCCTGAGACGGCCATAGTGGTATATGCTTCACATGATTCTGATGTGTACTACAGATGAAGAGTCGATAGGAGAGCAGGAATACTCTTCTGAGAAACGCCCAGGAGGCGCTTTTCTTGTGTTCACTACCTACATCTCTGCGTCTGCGTTCGTCGAGTCGGCGAACGATGCATCGCACCTTTTACGAGCGTTTGCACGCGGAGGATCGCGAGCGTGCCCGGCAAGCGATCGCTGAAAGCCAACGCCAGCGATACTCCTTACGACATTGAATACCGCACGGTTTCGCCCGATGGCCGCCAGAAATGGATTCGGGCAGTGGGCCGAACTTTTTATGATGCGGCGGGGCAGCCCCGGCGTTTCGACGGAATCACGCTGGACATAACGGAGCGCGTGCGGGTGCAGGAAAAGTATCGCACGTTGGCAGAAACTCTCGATGCAGACGTGCGGGTGCGAACGAGAGAGGTTGTGCAGCAGGCTGAGGAGCTACGAGATCTGTCGAGTCGCTTGTTGCAGGCGCAGGATGAAGAGCGGCGGCACATCGCGCGCGAACTGCATGACAGCGCCGGGCAAATCCTGACTGCGCTGAGCATTAGTCTGGCGCAAGCCGCGCGCCATGCACCGAAAGAGGCTGCTGGACTTACCGAGTATGTGCAGGAGAGCGAACAGTTGGTTCAGCAGCTGAGTCAGGAGATACGGACGATGTCTTATCTGTTGCATCCGCCGCTGTTGGACGAAATGGGGCTGGCGGAAGCGCTTCGCTGGTACATCCAGGGTTTGACCGAGCGCAGTGGGATAGAGATCGCTTTAGAGGTGCCAGCGGGCTTCGAAAGGCTTTCTCGTGAAATGGAATTGGTAATGTTCCGTCTGGTGCAGGAATGCCTGACCAATATTCATCGCCATAGCGGAAGCAAGAGTGCGGTGATCCGCATTGCGCGCGACCGGGAAGCGTTTCTCTCGAAGTCCACGATGAGGGAAAGGGAATATCGGAAGAAAAGCTGGTGGACATTCAGTTACAGGGCTCCGGAGTTGGGATCAGAGGGATGCGTGACCGGGTGCGCCATTTTGGTGGTCAAATGGATATTGAGTCAAATTCCGAAGGAACAAAGATTTCATTTAAGTTTCCGCTGCCGAAGGATGCGCCCGCGAAGCGAGAGCAGATTGTCCGACAGTGAGCGCCGTTTAGCAAGTCTAGCCGCTTTGGCAGGACATTCGCATGGAACGTATCTCCGCATATCCGGGCAACGCGCGGAGCTGGCGAACGTTGGTCCATGTCTATGGCGGGATAAGCACAATCTTTCGCCGTACCGTTCGCTTCAACGTGGCGAGAGCAGAACTCGTCTGGCCGCAATACGAGAGGTGGGAGGCAGCGAAGTTGTCGGTTTCCGGGACTATCCTCTCGCTGGATTCGTGCAGCCAGAGCGGCCCGCCGCCAAGCGCGTTTGGAGTTTCCTAAGTGATTGGTCTCGATTAACAGCGATAAGTGCCTGATCGGCTACAGATCGCTCGCTCGCGATTGCGTCCGGACAGTCGGCTAACCGGAAGTGATCTGATGCCGGTAGAGGACAAGCCTGAATTTGCCAGACCGTTGTACACGTGAGCCGGGGTTCGAGTCCCTCCGTCTCCGATCACTTCACGGGTTCCCAGCCTTCGGGCAGCATATCGAATGCCAGCGTGTCACGATAGGCGTACTGATTGCCTTCCCGGACGAACACCGGCGTCAACATATGCCAGATGCGATCATCGTCGAAAACGTAACACTCACCCGATTCGCGCATCGTGAAGCGATCCATTTCTTGCCGGTTATTGTCGGTTATGACGACTTCGCCACCCTGGGCGCCGCAACGGCCCACTAGATGCGTGGCGATATATTTTTCCCCGTCTTTATGTAAGCCCGGTGGACTCGTGTCACACGGCCGGCCGGGCGCAGCCGTGAACCTTATTAGATGAACGTTAACCAAAAACTTCGTACCCACCGTCGACAGCGGCAGGCATTGAAGGTGGTGAGCAATCATCTTGCGAACGCCTATGGAACCGGCGATCGCCTGGGGCAGCGGAGCGTACTCTCGCGGCTGGCCGCCGATTGTCGGGTTGTATTTTTTCAGCTGCACGTAGGGCGTGCTCTCTTCGCTCAACCAAACCTTTACACCACCCTCAACAATCTCGGCCCGGACACGATTTAAGGAACGATACCTGTCGCCGCCTTCATAGTATTTGTCCTTTGGAACGGACCAGGCGGCATGGGATAACTCTGCCAGCGAGCGCGCTATGTCTACATCAACTCTGAGCGGCTGACGACTGAACCCGCGCTCGACCAGGTCGCTTCGCGACCTGGCATTGCTTGCAACCGCAATAAAACTGTCTTGTCCCATGATGGCTCATGATAAATGCTTGATGATTGCATGACCAACCAGCACTGCAAGGGCCGTGCGCGCGCGCAAAATTATAGCCGACGCAGCCCATTGCAGAGGATGCCGGCGACTCTGAGTGGGTTCGGCTGGAAAGTTAGCCAGAAACGGACTTCGGGGAAAGCGCCGAACGCGTTTCCCAACTAGCTGCCAAGAGTCAACCCACGACGGCCAAATCCCCGATTCGTGATCGCATTGCATTCGCCTAATACCATGCTTGAAACCGGACTGCGCATTGGCCCTCCAGAGAAACGCCAGAAAAGTGACCCGGCTCGACTGTCAGCTGTTCATTCTCCATCTCCGCACGTAACACTCGATCGCCCTAATCGTGCGCACCTAGCGGAAGCGCCGGATGAATAAGGTGTGGCGCTCGGAACGGTAATAGCCAACTACGTAAATGGTGGCCTTGCCACTGGTGGAGTATATGACCTGGCGAATTCGCAGAATGGCGGAGCCTTTGGGCAGAGTCAGCATTTCTGCGAGGTGACCGTCAGCGGCCGTGGCGTCGATCTCCTCGTCGGCGTATGCCAACTCTACCCCATACTCATGCTGCAGAGCGGCGAACAACGAATTTCTGCCCAAGGGAGCGTCCACCAGTCCGGAAAAATCAGCAGCCGGAAGATAACATGTCTCGAGAGCAAAAGGTTCCTCTCCGGTCAGACGGAGGCGCACAATCTTCACCAGGCGGCTGGCGGCGGGCAGACCGAGACGCGCGGCAACTTCTTGCTCGTCGTCGATGATCTTGGCCATCAGCACGCGCGAGCGAGGTGCCAGCCCGCGGCTGGACATGTGCTCGGTGTAGCTCATGAGCTTGTTGAAGTGAATTTTTGGCGCCGCCACAAAGGTTCCTGCGCCCCTGCGCCGTTCGACGAGACCTTCCCGCTCCAGACCAGCCAAAGCGTGCCTGGCGGTCATTAAGCTGACCTTATGGGATTTTGCCAAATCGCGTTCGGAGGCCACCGCATCCCCCGGGTTAAGTTGCGCCGTCTCAATTTTTTTGCGAATGGCGGTCTGAATGCGCTGGTATGCCGGTGTTCCGTTGCGGTGAGTTCCAGACATAATCGATTTTCTAGAGTACATCAGCGCTGCATGCCTGCCAATTGGCGGCGGAATTAACACTTCTTCGCGCCTCTATCGCATAGTGCATTGTGCTATATAGCGTATGAAAGGAACAGATGTAAAGGGGAAACTTCATGCCGCGATCGAATGTTTTCATTATTCCCCGAGAATTGCTATAGAGCACAGGTTCGGATGCAAAGCCTTCCCCCCTCGATGCGCGATCAGTCCCAGGTCTCGATCTCAATAATTTATGGGGCAAATCGAAAAATCGACATGTCGCTCCTCTTCTCCGTTAATTATGGCGATATAGAGCGCTATGCGATATGCCTTGCAGGATTTCCACAGGCTTAAGTATTTTGTTCTTGACCGACTGGCATCATGTGCTATATAGCATAGTGCCATTGAACTAGGGGTCGCTTTGAAACGCTTGACTGTGGAAAGCGCTCTCGGGAGGTTGTGAAATGAAAAAGCTAGCGTGTGGATTTGCAGCTCTGCTGATCGTAACTGGGATGGGGATGGTCGGGTCAGCCATTAGTCAGGAAGTCACTGCCGCAATCGTGGGCACGGTAACAGACCCGAGCGGTGCGCCGATCAAGGGCGCCAATGTGAAAGCCACAGACAGCGAGCGGGGGACGGTCTGGACAGCGGAAACCAACGATAGCGGCTCCTACAACCTCCTCCGTCTGCCGATCGGAACTTACGGGGTAAAGGTTACGGCCCCTGGGTTTCAGACCTCTGTGCAACCGCCGTTCACGCTGGAGCTCAACCAGACCGCGCGCGTAAGCGTGCAGATGAAGGTGGGCAAGATCAGCGAGACCGTCGAGGTCTCGAGTTCCGCCCCGATCTTACAGACCGAGAATGCCGAGGTCGGCACGGTGCTCGATGCCAACTCCATTACCAGTCTGGCGCTAACCACCCGCAACTACGTGCAGCTGACCTTGCTCACGCCGGGGACAGTCTCGGTCGATCCGGCGAGCATGAACACAGGCTCCAACACAGCCGAGGAGGGAGGCCGGCCGTACATTAATGGCAACCGCGAACAAGCCAACAATTTCCTGCTGGACGGCGTCGACAACAATCAGGCGTCTGACAATCTCCTCGGGTTCACGCCTTCGCCAGATGCAATCGGAGAGTTCAATCTGATCACCCAGAATGCGTCCGCGGAGTTCGGCAACTACAACGGCGGAATCGTGAATGCCGTGATCAAATCCGGTACCAATAACTATCACGGAGACATTTTTGAGTTTTTCCGGAACGATATCTTCAACGCCAACAAATGGGAAAACGGCCTGAAGGCCGGCGTCCCGGGGGTCGGTGTTCTACCCACGCCCAAGCTGCGTTGGAATATGTTTGGCGGCACAGTGGGCGGTCCTATCGTCAAGAACAAATTGTTTTTCTTTGCGGATTATCAAGGGGGCCGTTTGGACTTTCCGGCAAGTTCGGGATTTATTACGGTCCTTACCCCTGCGGAGATTGGGGGCGACTTTGGCGCCTTGAGTACGCAACTCTACAATCCTTGCGCTGCCGGGACAGGCGGTACATCCGGCACGGCATGTTCGATCCTAGCCCCTGCTTCAAGAACCGCGTTTCTCGGCAATTCTATTCCCGCGGCGAACCTGGATTCGGCATTTACGTCGCTGGTCACCAGTTCTCTGTATCCCCAGTCGGTCGTGACCCTTGCCAACGGTTTTGGGCAAGCGGTGAATACCACGGCCACCCAACACAATTCGGATCAGGGGGATATTAAGGTCGACTACATTATCTCCGCCAAAGACCACTTGTTCGTTCGCTACTCGAAGGGCGATCAATATGATCCCTCCACCAATTCGGTGGCCTTGCTTGGCAACACGGTGAACGAAGCTTATCTGGACAATGGTACCCTCAACTGGGCTCACACCTTCACGCCCACCTTGTTAAATGAGGTTCGCTTTGGAAAAAACTACGTAAAGTTGCCTCATGGCCTTACCACCTTTGACAGTTCGGTTGGGACCTTGGGAAACAAGATCGGGATTACCGACGGCAACCCGTCCAGCATCCCGGGGCTGCCAGAGTTGGGCTTCGGAGGCGGTTCGATCACGAATATCAACACAGGAACATTGACCAACCTGGGAGCGGCCGATGTTCTCGAAAAGTTCTCTTCTACGGTTACGCAGTTTGACGATGTTCTGATCTACACGCGAGGCCGACACATTCTCAAGACAGGCTTTCAAGCAAATCGTTACAACATCAACGTTTTCTACAGCGGCAACGGCGGCGAACTCGGCGCCGAGGTCTTCGGCAACGGATTGGGCGGCAACTATTCCGGCAACGGAACTGCGGGTGATCCGTCCGCCGATTGGGCGCTGGGATTGCCGGAAGACGTGGGCCGCGGCACAAGTTCGGGTGGATGGCATCAACGGGACTGGCTGTTTGCTGGTTTTGTCCAGGACGATTGGCGCATCACCGATAGACTCACTCTGAACCTGGGCCTGCGCTATGAGGCGCGAACACCCTGGATCGAACTGAACAATCGCCAGGCCGCTGTGAATATGCAAACCGGAGCCATGGAACTCCCGGGCAACACGGCGGTGCCCACCGGAGTAGTGGGGAGCAGCGGATTCAGCCGCGGGCTTTACAATTCCACCTACGGCCTGCCGGATTTCCAGCCGCGTCTTGGTTTCGCCTGGAGCCCCGCAATTGGTGAGGGCAAGACGGTAGTGAGGGGCGCGTTTACCATCTCTTCTTACCTTGAGGGCACAGGAACCAACTTGCGGCTTACGCAGAATCCGCCATTCACTCCACCCCAGGTCGAGGCGTCGAACGTGGCCACAGGCTCCGGCTACAGCACGGAATCGGCGTTTAACGCCGCCGCACCACCCACCGGGGATCCGTTCATTGGTGCGACTATGCTCACTTTCGGTTCGACGGTCCAGCCCGCAATCGCAGACCAGTGGAACCTCTCCATCCAACAGCAGCTTGTCAACAACACTACCTTTCAGGTCGGCTACGTTGGGCAGCGGACGACACACCTTATGGTTCCGGAGTGGCTCTCTCAAGGAGATCTGCAAGCGAATGGTTCGGTTACCTATCCCTTGATCGGCGGGCAAAATCCCGTCGGGACTGTGATTAACGGGGTTACGACGACTGCGCTCACCTATGGGCCGAACGGTTTCGGCAATGTCAAGAGTACGGCCTCGGTTGGCGATATGAACTACAACGCGCTGCAAGCGGTCTTGCAGAAACGGTACAGTCACGGATTGGAGGCCCAGGTTTCTTACAGTTTCGAGAAGTGCATGACCAACGACGATGGATACTACGGCACGTGGGGCGCCACCACTCAGGCGGGGCCTTCCGGAAATTACTGGCAAAATCTTTATAACCCCAATGGCGACTATGCACGATGTTACTGGGATTCCACGCATGTGCTCAGTGCCTACGCCGTCTATGAGCTGCCCGTTGGCCATGGCAAGCAGTTCGGGGGCAATCTTCCCGCGGCGGTGAATGCCGTGGTTGGCAACTGGTCGATAAACCCGATTGTTTCCTGGCATAGCGGGTTCCCGCTTTCGCTCTATGGAGCCAGCGACTCCGGCACAGGAAGTCCGGAAAATCGCCCCGACTGCATCGGGCCAGTCACCTACCCGAAGACGGTCAGCGCCCAAGGGATACAGTGGTTTGGCCAAGGTTCGTTCGCAAATGCCGCGACGGGCACCTTTGGAAATTGTCCGGCTCAAGGCCCGGTCGTTGGACCCGGGTATGCCGATGCGGACATTAGCATGCAAAAGAATTTCCCGATCACTGAAATGATGAAGGTTCAATTCCGCGCCGATTTCCTGAATGCGTTCAACCACCCGAACTTCGCGGTTCCAAACGACAGTTGTTGTAACGGAACGTTCGGGGTCAGCAACTCAACCCAGGATGCTAGAGAGCTGCAGTTCGCTTTAAAGTTCTATTGGTGAACTTTGACTGGGTCATGGCAGGCGCCATCATGGCCGCCTGCCATTTTCATTTATGATCGATTGATATGTTCCGGCTTGAATCTCTTCTTTGCGTAACGCTCTGCGTTGCGATGGCGGGCGGAAGCAGCGCGGCGCAATCTGCCGGCAAAGCTCCCGCCGATGGCGCTAAGGTTGCGCGAAATGCCGCAGCCCTGGCCGAAAGTGGCCAGTGCGCCGAAGCCCTGCCGTCCCTCAACAAAAGTGTTGGCCAGATCAAAGACAAAGAGCTTAAGCGCAAAATTGCTTTGGACGGCGTGCGCTGCGCCATGACGCTCCATCAGACTGAGGAGGCGCTGCAATTCCTCCGTATTCTGACGCGCGAATTTCCGAGAGATCCTGATGCGCTCTATGTCGCCATCCACGCGTATTCGGACCTTTCTGCTTTCGCTTCACAGGAACTAGCCCGCAACGCTCCCGCTTCGTATCAGGCGCACGAACTATTGGCTGAATCGTTCGAGTCCCAGGGCAAGTGGGCCGATGCGGAGAAAGAATATCGCGCCATCCTGAAGCAATATCCAAACTTGCCAGGCATTCATTTCCGGCTGGGGCGTGCGTTGCTCTCCCAGCCGAATCCCGGCCCCGACGTGACCAGTGATGCGAGACAAGAGTTCGAGCGGGAGTTGCAGATCGATGCCAGGAACGCTGGCGCTGAATATGTGCTGGGCGAATTAGCGCGCCAGAACCAGGAGTGGGAAGATGCAGTCAAGCACTTTTCCCGCGCTGCCAAGTTGGACCCACAGTTCGGGGAGGCGCTTCTCGGGCTGGGAGCGGCTCTGGTTTCAGAGAAGCAGTATGCCGACGCTATCGGACCGCTCGAAACCGCGATCCGGCTGGAACCCAGCAACCCCGACGCCCATTACAATCTCGCGATGGCATATACTCGCGCCGGACGTAAGCGAGATGGCGACAAGGAATTCGCTATTCACCGGCGTTTGATCGGTAATGAGGGTGGCGCCAACGAGCAGACACCTGCGGCTAGCCAGCCGGCAAAAGAATAAAACTTAGTTAGCCGGTATCGAGGAGACGCGCGCGATCCGCCGTTCGAGGGGAAGTGAAGAAGCCTGTCTTGAGATATGACGATTGGCCAGGGCGGAAGACTCGCCGTGACTTTCTTCGCGGATTGGCCGGTGGAGTAACCACCGGCGTTGCCTTCTCTACGTTTCCCCGATTCGCCGAAGCCTTTGCGCAGGCGTCTTATCCTTTTGAAGAAGTCCCGGCCGCGGTCAGCGGAATAACCTGGAAACATACCGCCGGCCACTCCCTGCAAAAATATTTACCTGAAACGACCGGAGCGGGATGCGCGTTCCTCGATTACGACAACGATGGCTGGATGGATATCTATCTGGTGAACAGCGGCAAGTGCGATTTCTACGATCCATCACCTCCACTGAGGAACGCGCTTTACCGGAATAATCGCGACGGAAGTTTTACCGATGTCACCGAGAAGGCCGGCGTCGGCGCCGGTGGCTATGGTCAGGGGGTAGCCGTCGGTGACTACGATGCGGACGGCTTTCCCGATATTTACGTCACGCAGTATGGCAGGAACATCCTCTACCACAACAATGGGGATGGCACTTTTTCAGACGTGACCGAGAAGGCTGGAGTCGCCGCGCCCGGATGGTCTTCGAGCGCGGTTTGGTTCGATTACGACAATGACGGGCGGCTCGATTTGTTCGTGTGCCGCTTCGTGGATTTCGACAAATCCAAGAACCTGCCCTGCACGGCCGATAACAAACCCGGATACTGCATTCCCCATCTTTACAAACCGATGGCCAGTTGGCTGTTTCATAACAACGGCGATGGGACTTTTACCGATGTTTCAAAGACTTCGGGCATCGGGAAATTTTTGGGCAAAGCCTGGGGAGTGGTAGCGACGGATATCAACAACGACGGCCGCATGGATTTATTTGTTTCCAACGATACCGTAGCGAACTTCCTGTTGGTAAATCGAGGGCAAGGAAGTTTCGAAGAAATTGGCCAACCGGCGGGCATAGCGTACTCCGATGCGGGAAGACCGCGCTCTGGAATGGGCGTGGATTCGGCCGACTTCAATGAAGATGGTTGGATGGATCTTTTTGTCGCGAACATCGACCATGAAGCCTATTCGCTTTACCAAAACAATCACGACGAAACTTTTGACGATATCGCCGCTCCTTCCGGCGTTGCGAGTGCGACAAAACTAATGAGCGGGTGGGGACTAAAATTTCTCGACTACGATAACGACGGAAACCTTGATCTGATTCTCGCCAATGGTCATCCCGACGATCTGATCGAGAAGATTTACGAACATGTGAAATATCGAGAGCCATTACTGCTCTTTCACAATTCGGGAAGCGGATTGAAGAACGTCAGCGCTGAAAGCGGACCGCTCTTCTCCAAACCGATGTCGGCGCGCGGCCTGGCTCTGGGAGACTTCAATAACGACGGGGCGGTTGATGTTCTGGTTTCCAGTAACAATGAGTCGCCTGTCCTCCTGCGGAATAACGCCGGCAGCGGGAACCACTGGCTGGGTATAAGACTTGTCGGCAAGAAAGCGAACATCGATGCTATTGGAGCCCGCATCACTTACCAGGCAGGCGATCTGAAAAGAAGCCGCATGAAAGTAGGGGGAGGCAGCTATCTCTCATCCCATGACCCGCGCCTTGTATTGGGAATTGGAAAGCGCGCCAAGATCGACTGGCTAGAGATCCACTGGCCCCAGCCCAGCGGAATGAATCAGCGCTTCACGGGCCTTCCTGTTGATCGCTATATTACCGTTCGCGAGGGCCAAAATAGTTGGGAATAATACAAGATGTTTGCGCGGTAAACGTTCCGTTCAGGAGGAAACTTGACATAATCTCTTTCAGTGTATACTAGTATGTCGATATGTGTAGTAGTGTTTAATAAATGTCCCTATCGCCAGTTACCAAACCACTCTTGGGTTTTCCCGGCCCACCAGTCGTGACTCTTAGCCTGAGGGCGTCCCGCTCTGGTGTTTGAAGACGTTAAGTCCAAGGCAATACTGGAGAGAATCCATTTGATCGGACCCAGCACCGCAAACGTGCTGGTCACTGGAGAAACGGGTACGGGCAAGGAACTGATTGCCAGACACCTGCACAAACTAAGTCCCCGGGCTGACGGTCCTTTTGTGGCGGTAAACTGCGGGGCTTTTTCTGAAAGCCTGGTCGAAAGCGAACTATTCGGTCATGAGCGCGGCTCGTTCACCGGAGCAACGGTAGCCCGGGCGGGGTGGTTTGAAGCGGCCCGGGGCGGAACCCTATTCCTGGATGAAATTGGGGATCTTCCTTTTACCATGCAGGTAAAGTTGCTCAGGGTACTGCAAGAACGCCAAGTGGTTCGGCTGGGTTCGCGCAGTCCCGTGGCAATTGACGTTCGCGTGGTCGCTGCCCCCAACGTGAATCTTGAGGATGCGGTTGCCGCGGGACGCTTCCGGGAAGATCTCTACTATCGGCTTCAGGTCGCCACGCTGCACATCTCTCCATTGCGCGAACGGCTGGGTGACATTCTGCCTTTGGCCCAACATTTTCTTGACGTTTATGGAGAGCGCCTGGGACTGAAGGATCCCGCGCTGAGTGCGGAGGCGATTGGCGTACTGGTGAGCGGGCACTCGTGGCCGGGCAATACGCGCGAGTTGGAAAATGTTATTCATCACGCTCTGCTGGTGTGCCGGGAAAATGTGGTTCGACCAGAGGACTTGAGGCTCTCCGCGCTTCGGCCGCGGCTGGTAACGACGAATCCCGCGGACACCGAGAAGGCGCCGGACAAAGCCTTGCACAGAGCGTTGCTGGCGCTTTTTGAAGATGGTCGGCCGAACTTGTACGCCGAGATCGAGGCTGCGATCACAAGAACCGCATACGAATTCTGTCATCGCAACCAGGTCCAGACGGCCCGTCTGCTCGGCATCAGCCGGAACGTCGTTCGGGCCAGATTGATGCAATATGGCGAGTTGCCCGGCCGGCTGGTAAGGTGAACGGTCGCGCGCTACCTCGTCGTTGTGTGGATGCAAGAAAATCACTCCTATCCGCAGATGTCTCAGTAGCTCCCGGAACTGAAACCCCCTCAAATTGTCCGAAAATAAAGCTTGCATTTACATTAAAGTCTATTATATTAGTAGACATGTAACACGGCATTCATACTTTTCTCCCCCTTGAGATGATCGGCCTGCTAGCGCTTTCCCCCGAGAAAGCGGGCCAAATGGATGGCGGAAGTAAACCTGGGGGGCACTTCCGGAAAAATAAGCGGCAACTTCAATCTATAGAAAGCGCGGGCGAAGCTTTGTCTGAAACCGCCCCGGAGGACGGAGTATGGGGAAACTATTGATTATTCGCCATGGCCACACCAGTTTGAATATGCCGGGCCGGGATGAACGGCTGCGGGGCTGGCTCGATGTGCCCCTGGACGGCGAAGGGCTGGAAGAAGCTGCCGAGACGGCTGCGCAGGTCCATGCCACTTACGCTGTCGACGCCATCTATTGCTCGGACCTGCGGCGCGCCCGCCAGACTGCCGAGGTTCTGCGCAAACAAACCAAGGCTCCCATTACAGCCACCAGCGATCTGCGTCCGTGGAATCTCGGAGTGTTTTGTGGCCAGCGGGTGCGGGAAATTCTGCCATTCCTCAATCTTCTAAACCAGCATCTAGACCTGGCAGCCCCTAGCGGCGAATCCTTTTATCAATTCTACGGACGCTATTCCCACCGTCTTAAGGAACTGCTAGCGCTGGCGGAAACGTCACAGAACTCTATCGCCGTGGTCACCCATGTGCGAAACCTGCTGGCCGCCTCCAGCGTAATTACCGGTTCTGACCGCGACAAAGTGCCGGTCAAGGGCGGCCCGCACACCGGCGCGGTCATGGTGGTGGAGAAAGATCAGGAACAATGGAAGATCGGCCATAGCACTCACGAATTAGCAGTTGTCCAGGACGCGAACATAGACGCACGGCTGCAGGCGGTTTCTTAGCATCTTCGGGCGAAACAGAGGCAACAACCCCTCAAGCTGTCCTGTCCCCGAGAATCTTCATGGCCAACGAAAAGCAAACAAGCACTGTGCCGCAGCCAGCGCCAGGTCCACTGTTCATCGTGAGTATGTGGCGGGGCGGTTCCTCGTTGCTCTACGCCCTGCTCAATAAACATCCGCAGGTCGCTCTCATGTTCGAAGCTGATCTGCTCTTGCTGCGTCCAGTCTTTCTAAAGCCGGCTGGAGTTTGCGACTGGAGTGAACGCTGGGAATTCTGGAACCAATCTTTTAGTCGCCACGGCCTCGAAACCACGGCGTTCTGGAATACCCAACCTGAGTTTCGCCGCGTCTTCGAGACGGTCCACAAGGAATATGCCCGCCGCCAAGGCGCGGCAATCTGGGGAGACAAGTCTCCCAACTATCACGACCAACTGGTGCAGATGGCGAAGGATTTCCCGTGTGCCCGTTTCATTATTGTGTGGCGCGACCCCGTGGAAACGATCGGAGCTACTGTGCGCGCGGCTGCCTCCGGAAGCCGTTATTTCCGCAAGCGCGGGATGCCATGGCGATCCTTGCTCGGGTATCGAACATTTACGCGGCAATGCGGTCAGATCATCTCGGCCGGGGCCGCCGTGCACCAGTTGCACTATGAAGATCTGATCAACGACACTGCCGCAGTCATGCGGAAGGTCTGCAACTTTCTGGACATCCCTTACGACCGCAGCCTCACCACTCTCGCGGGGGCCGACCGCTCTGCAGTTTATGCCGGCAGGCACCACAACTTGCTCAGAGACAACGCCATCGTTGCGGGACCACGCGTGGATGTGATCGAGCCAAGCCTGCGCCGAAGAGTATCGGGCTATGTCGCATTGTGGCGGCAGATCGAGGCAGGCATCGACGACTCCATCGCGCTGGGCATACCCAGCTTTGCCGAAATGCAACTCGATCAATTTCGCTATCGATTGTTTCGCGCTCTGGACGCGCTTATCCGGCTCGGCTTTTGCTTCCTTCCGATCCCACTGTTGCGCTTCTATCGCAAGACCAAAAGACTCGGACCGGAGGGCAAGGCCGCAGACGATTCCGTTGATCTCTCACCGTTGTCGGACACTGAACTATGAACAATAACGATATCTATGCATCTCAACTGAGTTATGCCGCCGAGCAGGCAGACCCGCGACCAGCGAAGGCCATACCGGTCGCTGTCCCAAAGCGTGCTCTACGCGAGGAAATTTCCTACCGCTTACGCTATTTCATAAACGCGTATCCGGTGCTTTACATGCCCTGGGCTCGCTATCACCACCGCTACTCGATGGACCGCATCGTTCGTCACGACACCGATCTCGTCATCGAAGCCTTTGGGCGCACCGGCACCACCTTCGCTAACTTCGCATTTCTCTCCGCTCAACGCCGCCGTGTCAGGACCGTGCATCACACGCACGCCGCCGCACAAGTTATTACCGCAGTGAAGATGAAGATCCCGACGCTGGTGATCGTTCGTGAACCGGAAGCTGTGGCGCTCTCGCACATGGCGCGTCATCAGGTGTCCGCTCGTCCGCCCCTGGTTGCCTGGATTCGATTTCATCAAAGGCTCGTCTCCTACCGTAAAGACATCGTGTTTTGCGGCTTTGACCAGATGACCAGCAATTTCACTCCGGTGATCGGGCGCTTGAATGAAAAGTTCGGAACCTGTTTCGACACATGGCAGCATACCCCGGAGAACGAAGCTGAAGTCTTTGAGCAGATCAAAAGGCGAAACCGCGGGCGGTTTCGGGAGGACCAGGCGGAACAGCGCATGCGTGCTTTTGCTTTGCCCACGGTGGAGCGCGAAGCCCTCAAGAACCAGCTGCGCGCCCAGTTAGACGCGCCTTCCCTGGCCGGCCTTCGGCAGCGAGCGCAGAGACTATATAGAAGTCTAGTAGATAATTGATTCCCGAATATGGGTCGTGCTGTGCGACCAAAAATAACCACATTTAGAGAGTTAGGCATCGTCCGCGACAAGCGCTACCGCACCGGGCGCACCAGCTCATCGTGAACTAATTTCCGCAGGCGGACGAACTCACGGTCCGTCCGGTCGCGGGGCCGGGGCAAACGGACAGGCAAGATGTTCCTAATCGTGCCTGGCTGCGGAGACATGATGACAACCCGATCTGCAAGATACACCGCTTCCTCGATGTCATGAGTGACCAGCACCACCGTGGTTCGCTCGGCAGCCCAAATACGCAGAATTTCCTGTTGCATTCGCATCCGAGTAAGCGCCGCCCGGGCGCTGGTTGGGCGGCCTGAAGTTCTACTGTTGGACGAGCCCTTTGCATCCCTGGACGCGGGACAAGTTCGAATATGAATATCCTCACCGGCTTTCTGGCGGCATGTCCCAGCGAGCCGCCATCGGTGCCGGCGGCGCACAGGCTGCCTGCAGTGCCGAACGTGTCCTCCAAGAACTGCACGTAGGTCAGCTTGCCTTGGATAATTCCTAGTTATCCATACCGACTCGCTCCACGAGAATGCCTCGATCTATTCTCAATATGGCACACAACTGGCACCCATACGCCCGCCGACATCAGCAAGAAGCAGGAATTCTGGAGGTCCGACAGTCAGTCGGGCAGCGACCTAGATCCTTGAATGCTGTCGTGCAGATTTAGCACACTTTTCGCACACAAACCGAAACACAACTGGATCGGACTCGCGAAAAGCACAACGAGTTCGGTTTCATCGTGTCGGGGCGGATGTATTTCCTGGTTGTCGATAATTGGGAACGTGCGTTCGCACTTCCCACAAGCCCGTTTCTGGCTAACCACGCAATTGGCGATTGAGAAAGGCGTACGTCCGCTCGTGGGCGAGTGCGGCAGCCTCAGCGTTGTAATGCGGCCCACCATGCCGAGAGAAGGCATGATTCTGACCGGGATAGCTGTAGACCGTCGTGTTTGGTTTCTTAGCAAGTGCCGCTTTGATCTCAGCTTGTGCAGCCTTGGAAATGAACTCATCCTCTTCAGCCAGGTGCATTAGAAGGGGCGCGTTAAGCCCATCGGCCTCTCCCAGATATTTCTCAGTATCGCCGCCGTGATAAGCGACCGCAGCGTCAACACCATGGCAACGCACGGCTGTCAGAAAGACCATCAGCGCGCCAAGGCAATAGCCGAGAACGGCGACCTTGCCGTTGCACTCCGAGAGTTTGCGTACTGCGTCGACGGTGTCCTTGACGTCCTTTGCGCCCGCGTTTCGGTCATAAGCTCCGTACAGACGAAGGCCGTGTTGCCAGTCAGCCTCGGAGGTAACGTTAAGTTCAACTCCCGGCTCCTGCCGCCAGAACAGGTCTGGCGCAACCGCAAGGAAGCTTTGTTCTGCCAGTTCGTCGCAGGTCTTGCGGATGTCGGCGTTCACCCCGAACAGCTCCTGCAGAACGACAACGGCGGGAGCCGGCAAAGTCTTCGGCCGCGCGATATAGGCGGCAAACTCGCCGTCATGTCCTTCTATGGTGATGTGATCTTTCATTGTGTGTACTCCTGAGACGACCACTTTCATCCGGGCCTCCGCCGATGTCGTCAGGATCGGCGGAGGCCCACTCCGAACGAGCCAGGGTCAGCCGGTCGGGGCGGACGCGTGGCTAACAAAGAGGCGCTTTACGCTGCTGCCGTGACCTGAACAGCTTTTGCCGCTTTTCGGATCACATCGATCACGAGTTGTGGCTGCGACAGCATGGCGACGTGGCTGCTCTTCACCTCGACGGTCGTGGCGCCCATGCGCTTGGCGAGGAAGCGTTCCAGGTCGGGATGGACGGTGCGATCCTCGGTGGCAACGATGGACCAGCTCGGCTTCGATTTCCATGCGGTACCGTCAACCTTCTGGTTGAACAGGTCCGCATCGGGGGCGAAGTGGGTGGCCCAGACGACCTTCTGCTCCTGCTCCGGAAGGTCACCGGCGAAATCCTTAGCGCCTTCCGGGAGCATCCAGACCCGTCCGTCGGCAACTTCGATGTGGCCGAAGATTGGTGTGGGGTACTTGTCGAGCTGGCTCTGCACGGTTTCATGAGCATCGGGAGCGACCGCGGCGATGTAAACCAGCCCGACAACGCGTTCATCGGTTCCAGCAGCGGTGATGACGGCGCCGCCATAAGAGTGGCCGACGAGGATGGCCGGGCTGCTCACCCGCCCTAGCGTGCGCTTGGTGGCGGCGACGTCAGCTACCTGTGAGTCGAGGCCATATTGGGCAGCGATCACCTCGAACCCTTCGGCCTGAAGCGTGGGGATCACCTTGTCGAAGCACGAGCCGTCGGCCCAGATTCCGTGACAGAACACGATGCTGGGTTTGCTTTGCGTAGGTTTCATTTTGTTCTCCCTTTCATTTTGTTCTCCTTTTGTTGAGGAATTATTAATTGGCGTGTGCGGAGGTAGCAGCCTCTTCGATGAGCTTGGCTGCTTCCTTGGGGTGAGACATGTAGGCCACGTGGCTGGCATCCACTTCGACCGTCTTGGCATTGGCGCGCTTCGCCATCATGCGCTCCTGTTGGGGATTGATCGACCGGTCTGAGCTTGCCACCATGTAAAAGGTCGGCTTGTTCTTCCAGGCTGGATTCGTGACCTTGTGGGTGAATGAATCGGTGGAGATCGGCACCTGTGATACAGCCATGAAGTGAGCCTGGGCCGGGGGAATATCCGCTGCGAAGTCGGCCGCGAAGTGGTCCTGTTCTATCCACCAGTTCCCGTTGCTATCCGGCTTGAACGCCTTGGAGGCTTGCGGGACGGCCGTTTCGATCGACGCACAGCTCTCACCTTCGTCGAGCGCAAAGGCGGCGATGTATACCAGTGCGGCAACGTTTGTATCGTTGCCGGCCTCGCTGATGATGGACCCGCCGTAGCTATGGCCGACCAGGACGACTGGGCCGCCCATGGCGTCGATGGCGGCTCTCGCGTACTTGACGTCGTCGGCGTAGGAGGTCTCGGGAGGCTGCGCTACCGATACCCTGTAGCCATCCTTCTCAAGGATCTTGGCGACGGCTTCCCAGCCTGAGCCATCGGCGAATGCGCCGTGCACCAAAACCACGTTTTTGATGCCATTCGGCGCAGGGCCCGCCGCCGCAACTTTCAGAGGTTTCTCCAACAGCAGAGTCGCGCTGATCACAGCGGCAGTAAGTGTAATAACAGCATAACGATTTCTCATGACCATTCTCCTTTGTAGTTGCAACTCCACCCGACAACTGAAGATCGACGCCTTTACGTTTTCGAAAACCTTCGAGTCACGCAGTTCCTAGCGGGCGGTGAGCTATGAGCTGGGCGTGCTGTCATCTGCACCGTACGAAATCCCGTCGGAATTGTTCTTGTGCAATTGCGCACGATTTGCGATTTCGTATCTCAATCTCTGGAATTTGTTCCCCCTGCGCTCCGCCGATCTCATTTCACTGCGCTCTCGATCAGGCCTATTACCTTCTTGTCGAGGCCTTCCGCGATTTGCCGCGCTTCTGTGCTGTCATAAACGGCCAACAGGCTCGCCAAGGTGTCGTAGCACACATACACGTCGCCACCGAACTGATAGATGAGGATCGTTATAGGCGCATAAGATCCGGCTGCCGGTACGCTCTGAGTCATACTGCGCATAATCATTGGATTTCCAGCGATGATCCGGATCATCCGATGGGGATGGCTCAAAGAGCCCACTCTTAGTGCCGCACCTAAATCCAGGTGAAGAAATTCAAGTAGACCCACACTCCCCACGGCCGCATTCACAATCTGTGCGAACTCCGCAAGATCATGAACTCTCTCCAGCCGTCGCTTCAGTTCGTCGAGGTTCGGCCTGCTGATCCCTCTGTACAGTCCGGCCAGAACGTCGCCAAAGGCTTTCTTCGACGTGAAACATAATCTCTCTATTTGTGCGTGAAGTGTCTCCATTGAAGGTCTCCATATGCAAGCCACGGTCGCCCTGCGATCGGGCCAATCGTGTTGCATTGTTCGCGACCAGGCATGCACTAGGCTTTGTCTAGCGCACAGCGTCGATGGCGGTTCGTTCGGAAGTCTCCCTCGCGATCATTAGTCGGTGTCGAATGAGATTTCTTGCAAAATTGTCTTCGTTTTGTGATTTGTTGCTCAAACGATTTGTGTTCCTGAAATAGTGTTCACGGTCCAAGCCAGCTAGCCAGATTTTGGGAGCCACGACGGCTCGATGGGCCAGGGTTGAGATAGGCGCTCAGTGCAGAAATCGACAAAAGAGCACATTTTGCAAAGACGCATAGCGATGATGTCAGCGACAAGTGAAGAAGTTCTTTACGTAGTTAACCGGTATTTGTGTGCCCGGAGAGGTTGTGCTATTTATTCTCCACTGAATGGATCGCCGCGAGAGGGCCCAATACGACTGACGAAAGAGATCACACACAAACTTTTAGACTCGGTCAGAAGCCACTGCCTAGGATGCATCAACGCTGGATAGTCATCGCGGCTTCGGCACTTATCATTGTGATGCAGTCGCTGCGCAGTTCTGCGCTTGATCCCCACCAATTCATTTCCCAGTACAGTCACACCTCGTGGCGCGTTCAAGATGGGGTCTTTCTTGCGGGTGTGTCAAACGTTGTGCAGACCAAAGATGGCTATCTTTGGGTAGGCACGCGCAATGGCCTTTTTCGCTTCGACGGGGTTCGGTTCGTTCCATGGGAGCAGCTTTACGAGAGCAAAGAAGTCGTGCGTGATGTCCACGTACTTCACGCTGCGGACGACGGCAGCCTATGGGTTGGCTACTCGACCCGACTGATTCGCTGGAAAGATGGCGTTGCTTCCGTCTTCGATCTTCCAAATCGTCCTCTACAGATCGCTGACCTTCCGGATTCCACTGTATGGGTCGGCATGACCAAAGTGACGACCTCCAGCATGGTTCTCTGCGGCGTTCGAGCGGGTGCAGTGACCTGTTATGGAGCGAAGGAAGGGGTTACGTTGACTCACGATCCATGTGTGGCGGCGGCGAGGAATAATAAGCTGTGGATCGGCGACGAGATTGATGTCCTGTTGTGGGATCCCGTAACGCATCTCGCGGAGCACTTTGGCCCACCTTTTCCCCATCGCCCGCCTGATGCCGGCTGGTTGAGCTTCCTGTGGGAAGACGCCGATGGAAGTTTATGGGCTGGGGCGCGCGGTTCAGGAGCAGCGGCCGGGCTCGCGCATCTCGTCAACCGCCAATGGCAACCGCTTCGCGGTAAGAACTTTGATACCCATGCGATGGAGATCATGTCTTTCTTTCATGATCGTAATGGAACACTATGGGTCGGCACAAGGAAGGATGGACTGCTTCGGATCGCAGATTCCCATGCTGAGCACTACAATTCCACTCAAGGTTTAAGCGGAGATTTGGTTCGCAGCATTCTGGAAGACCGCGAAGGCGATCTTTGGATTGGAACGTCGAAGGGACTCGACAAGCTTCGAAACTTCCCGGTGAAGTCGTTTACCAAAACCGAAGGATTGAGTTCAGAGGATGTGGGCGCGGTAGCCGCGTCGACCGATGGCGTCATCTCTATCGAGAATGCTGAGGAACTCGATCAGGTGCAGCTCGGAGATACGCCAACGGTGAAAACGCTGCAACAGCGGCCGCGTGGACAAGTGAGAACCATGTTTTCCGACAGTCGCGGTCGCCTATGGGCGGAAATACGAACCGACCTTTACGTAGTCGATCATGGCCGTTGGACACGGATCAGATTGCGCTACTTCGACGGTCAGGCAAATATCGACGACATCGCAGAATCAAACGGCGACATTATTGCAACCGCCCTTCCCCAGAAAACTGAAGAGGTATATCTTCTGCGCATTCGAGGAGAGGAATTGGTTGACCAGATTCCTCTCAGCTCTGTTATTGGCAAACTGTTCGTCCGCACCATGGCGGGAGGGCCAGACGGCACAATCTGGTTGTTGTTGAGCAATGGCGCCATCGAGCGTTGGAAGGCGGGCGTATTCACAAAGCTCGATTCGGGTGCGCCGCTTAAGCCGGTCGCTCGGCTCGCGATTGGTCATGAAGGACTTGGCTTCGTTGGAACACGAGACGGTGTTGTCGTTCTCTCGGATACGCGGCGGCAACTACTCACCACCGCAAATGGCCTTCCGTGTAACCGGACCTACGAGATCAGGGAGAGCAAGGCCGGAGACGTCTGGCTTTACTCCGAATGCGGGCTGGTGCAGATCCCGGCAATGCAGTTTCAACAGTGGTGGAAAGATCCTAGAGCTGCCATGCACCCGCGAGTTTTGGACAGATACGATGGCGCATTCCCGGCGCTATCGACGTTTTCTCAGGCGAGCGCCGAATCGCCGGACGGCAGATTGTGGTTTGCCAATGATGACATCCTGCAGATGATTGATGCTCCGCATCTGACCCGGAATGAAGTTCCGCCACCCGTTCACGTTGAGAACATCCTTGTGAATGGTTCCGCTGTTCCTCGCGCATCACTCGATTTGAAACACGGAGCGAAGTCAATCGAGGTTGACTATACGGCACTGAGTCTTGCCGTCCCGGAAAAGGTCCAATTCAGATATCAGCTCATCGGATGGGATAAAGATTGGCAGAACGCGGGCGGGCGCCGACACGCCTTTTATACCAATCTTCCTCCACGGCAATACGTGTTCCGCGTGGTCGCGTGTAACAACGATGGAGTTTGGAACCAGGAAGGCGACACAATCCGCTTTCGGATTGAACCCACGTTTTGGCAGACGGGATGGTTTAAGGCCGTCGCAGTCTTGGCAGGTTTTGGCGTGTTGTGGTTGCTGATTAAGTTCCGAATGAGGCTGATCTATGAGCGAATGAGAGACCGGTGGGCCGCCAGGATCGCAGAAAGAGAGAGGATCGCCCGTGAATTGCACGATACATTCCTGCAAGGAATACAGGGACTGTTGCTTCACTTCAGCACGGCTGCTCGCTCGATGCCGCCTGAGAGTTCGGCACGTAAGTCGATAGAAGAATCTCTCAACCAATCGAATGAAATAATGCTAACCGGCAGGCGTCTCGTCGAAGATTTGCGAAACACTTCTCGCGCTGTGACGCTCAGTGAGGAACTAGAGGCAATCGGTCGCGGATTTCAGGGCCTCTACGCGACCGACTTTTCGGTTAGCAGTTCAGGAAAGGAGCCGCCCCTGAATCCGGTCGTCGCTGACGAATTGTTCAAGGTGGGACGCGAGGCTATCTCCAACGCTTTCCATCATGCGCAGGCCACATCGATCCAGGTTGAACTGGAATACAGGGATCGAGACCTGAAGTTATTGATTCGCGATAATGGAGTGGGGATCGACGAAAGGCTGCTTATCGAAGGAAAGAAGATGGGACACTGGGGCCTGCCCGGAATGAGAGAGAGAGTGGCGCAGTTGAATGGCAATATTCGGTTCAAAAGCCAGGGCGGAATAGGAACCACCGTAGAGGTTAAAATACCAGCGTCCAGAGCCTACCGACGCAAGCAGTTCCGTCTCCCGCGTTGGTTATCTCTGATGGGTGAGAACGACGGGTATCTTGAATGACTGGAGCTAACGTCATCACCGTATTGGTTGTCGACGACCATCCGTTTATGAGGTCTGGCCTGGCTGGGGAGATCAATAGCCAACCGGATATGCGAGTCGTAGCCGAGGCGAATGATGGAAGAGAATGTCTCGAAAAATTCAAAAAGCACCTGCCTGACGTTACGCTACTCGATCTGAGAATGCCCAACATGAATGGACTGGATGCTCTCAAGGCAATCCGGGCCGTCAAGCCTGACGCCAGGGTGATTATCCTCACAACGTTAGTAGCAGATGTTCAGGTCTACCGCGCTCTGCAAGCCGGCGCGATGGGGTACCTGCTTAAGAGCCTTTTACAGAATGAGTTGGTCGATACCGTCAGAGCTGTAATGAAGGGGCAGAAACGAATGCCTCCGGAAATAGCCTCAGAAATTGCGATGCACGCCACCGATGAGGACCTGACCGAACGAGAACTCTCGGTGCTTCGCGCTATCTCAAAAGGGTGCTCGAACAAGATCATAGGAGCTGAGTTGGGTATCTCTGAACACACGATCAAAAATCACGTGCAGAATATTCTGGCCAAGCTTAGAGCAAATGATCGAACGCATGCCGTGACGATTGCTTTGCAACGCGGCTTCATTGAAATGTAGGGCCGGCGATTCGTCCTACGCGTGGAAGCGCATATGCACTTCGATTGAGTATTGGAATTGAACCAGGTAGCGGAAAAATCGTTTTTGCTTCTTCCTCAGTCGCAGGCTGACCCGGTTTCATGGGTCGTGATTCCGTTAACTCTTGAACACGAGCCTTGTATTCCGCTCGCCACCGCGCTGGAGGGGCCCCCAGATGTACCGCAAATGTTCGGCTAAAAGCAGCCTGATCGGAGAAGCCCGCTTCGAGTGCGATTTCAGCGATTGAGAACTTGGAGTTACGAAGTAGTTGTTGCGCGCGTTCGATTCTCTTGTTCACCACGAATTTGTGTACCGAGGTGCCAAATGTGATTCGAAAGCACCTGCAGAAATAGCTTCTGGAGACACCGCACTCTGTCGCCAGCCGGTTTAGTCGCAAATCTCCTGAAAGATTCTGCTCCAACACTTCGAGTGCCCGTCTCTTTTGCCACGGAGCAAAGCCGCCTTTATGAAACTCGTGGGATAGTGGGAGCGCACCATAGGTTAGAACAATACGGCCACACAGCATTTGAAGATAATGATCGAGAAATAAACCAGGCAGCTCGATTTTGCGAACGATGTACGGGCGAATCATTTCCGCAAGGTGATAAAGAACTGGATCGGGCTGGCCTTCTGGGCAGTGCAGGCTTCCTATATTTGGAAGCTCAGCGTCTTCGGTGAACGCATTAAGAGTCGCTCTGGGGATATTGAAGTGGATAACCTCAAATGGAGTATCCCGAAGCACTCGCGGGAGCGACTCCAGGTCGAATATCCCGATGCTGCCGCGTCTCCAGTGAGGAGTATGCGTGTATCGGTTGTCGACCCATGATCCCCAATTGAGCGAGTTCGGGTGAGCGAGATGAACCGGGATGGTAAATCCCTCCTCTGGCGCCTGGGGATTTGTAGCGTCAGGTTGCCCAGTCGATGAATTCACATATGTAACTGCCGCCAGCGTAGCGTTGTCGGACTTCAGGAGCAGGGTCTGTGCGTCGTGTACGCCGAATGCGTGGCCCAGCGCCTTTCCGAAGAGATGCGGCCCGTGCCTCATAAAGAGCCTCCTATATTCGCCGAAAGCTTACCCCATCGATGGATTGATCCTGGCTTTGGACTGCAGTCAGCGTCGCTTGATACGTCGCAGCCCGATATGGACACAATAAAATGCCGAAGTTCGGCCTCAAAGAGCGAAACCGGCCAATTGGACTAGTGAATTCGAGGGGGCCTGCGCGGGCATAGCAGGTTGAGGCCAAAGAGCAACGTTGAAGTGAACTGCGCCCCGGAAATCTGAACCAGCAACGTACAGCATAAGACGCTCGGATAAGTACCGGGAAAGCGTGTCGTAGCTCCTCCTCGAACGGCTACGTCGAAAATCTGTCTTTTCTGATCTTCAGCTGCTTAATCTTCGAATCCAGCGTCGACGGCGGAATTCCGAGTTTGGTCGCGGCACCGCCCTTCCCCGCGATCTTTCCTCGGCTCTCAGCCAGGGCGGACTCAATGATCTCTTTCTCCTGATCTTGGAGAATTCGCGTCATCTTTGCCGGCCGAGCCGACTTGGCGGATTCATCCTGAATCGATAGCCATGCCTCGTCGATCGAGAACGTGTCGCCGCTGCAAAGGATTAGTCGCAGCCTCATTCTCGAATCACCGTGAGCTTGGTAGGAATTGGGCAAATCAAGAAAATGAGAGGCAGCACAATGTCAGCCGCGATGACTTACGAACGAGAAAATGTAGCGAACGTAAGACCTTCATTCGCTGCAAGCGGAGAGGCAGCCCTGCTGGCATTTGCCAGGCTGGCGATTCGGCAGCATTTGAGATTCTTGTCATGCCGCACCTGGACGCCCTCCTTCGCGTTACCCAACGAATTCTTCGTAATCGAGAGGACGCTGAGGACGCGGTTCAGACTGCATCGCTCGATGCTTTCCGCAATCTGAGCGGGTTCCAGGGGCGCTCGCGATTCTCCTCGCTGACCCGCATCGCCATGAACGCGGCCTTCATGCGCGTGCACGTGAGCCGGCGGAAACAGGAAACATCGCTTGATGAAGTGGCTGAAACCGGTAAGATTCCGGCAAGATTTCGTCTCGTGGAAACGAGGCCAAACCCCCAGCAGGAGTACTTGGCAAAGGAGGGCAAGAATATAGTTGCCTCGCCCACCGTGAGGCGGTACGATGAGCCGACGACGGAAATTCCATCTTGTCGTCGGAGCCTTTGTTATGGGTGAGTTCCTGCATCGTCTTTGGATGATGGCAACCG